>Ga0126342_10004649_pt1 | contig 23578 bp, 18 predicted proteins | sample Cyp1metagenome_FD_92528 | JGI IMG/M metagenome (GOLD analysis project Ga0126342, IMG submission 92528) | Coral microbial communities from Lord Howe Island, Old Settlement Bay, Australia - Cyphastrea 1 metagenome | ecosystem: Host-associated > Invertebrates > Cnidaria > Coral ...
ATGTGTATGTATGTGTATGTATGTGTATGTATGTGTATGTATGTGTATGTATGTGTATGTATGTGTATGTATGTGTATGTATGTGTATGTATGTGTATGTATGTATGTGTGTATGTGTGTATATGTATGTATATGTATGTATATGTATGTATAAGTATGCATGTATAAGTATACATGTATGTATGTATGTATGTATGTATGTATGTGTGTGTATGTATGTATGTATGTATGTATGTATGTATGTATGGATGCATGCATGCATGCATGTATGTATGTATGTATATAATTACTAATGAGCTAAATGTATATGTATATATACATGCATATTTGTATATTATAATTCCAGAATGCAATAAAGGTACATGTATAAAATATGGTATGTATAAAATATTGTATGTATAAAAGTGTGTATATATATATTGTATATAATGTAATGTAGTATAAGAATATACATTCAAATCATACAATAATTAATAGAGACGCTGTGACACCAACATTGCTGCAAAGGATCAATCGTACAGTTGCCGCCTCTGTCTATGCCATTCAAGCCGATCTCCTGGAAAAATCCATTGCTGTGGTGTGGTGACTATAGAGTGTCACTCATATGGTGAATCCATTCTTAAATTATATATATATATAGAATATATTTAAAAAATATGTACGTATTTAAAAATATGAATTTGAACCAAGTAACCATGATCAAATTTCTCCCATGATCCCCTCGCCTCATCCGGCTGTTCGGACAACTCTGTGTGAACCTTTGAAGATCGTCTTGAGCCCTCCGGCGTGCAAATGCCTTAGCAAAAGGCCAAAGGGGTCGGACCCTTCAGGAACACCAGGGCTGCCGTGGTGGGAGACAGCAAAGGCTCACAGGAGCCAAGTCTCTGTAGTGGGTCGTGACACAGGTGGAACATTTCTCCACTTGCTGCCCTACCTCATCTCCAGCAACCTGCACCAATGGTGTTTGTCACGCTGATTTCAAGCACCAAATGCCAGCCACTAGGAAGGCCTTCTGATCACCGTGAGTTTCTAGCCTTTAGATTGAAAAATGATTGAAAATGATTGAAACATGTTGAAACTACCCTGGAGCAAGCACGTTTGGTGCCGTTCGTTTTCGATCGTTTTCAATTCACGGACAGAGGAGGCGGGCACTCGCAACCCCCATTCCTTGCTTTACCCACAGGCCTGCTGCGGCTCTATCAAGGGTCGCCTGAAACCAAGCTCAAGAACAACCCTAGGCCCTTTCCAACTGACGAAGGAATACCCGAGATGAACAAACTTCATATGAATCCATGTCAGGGGCGCCACATTTGCAGGTAACTTCTCACTTTTGTGTTTTGGGGGTCCCCTAATGCATCAAGTCGTTGAACCGCACTTCACCTCAGGCTGGGCAGGGAGCTTGAACGCTTCCGCGCCATGGCCGGCTGTATCCGGCTGTTGTGGGGCCAGCACTTCGATGGTTTGTCTGAATCATGTTGCTGGGGACAAAGCAAGGTGCTTGCAGCAGCTGGGGGTCCTGGAAGTGGGCTGTGGGATGCTGTGGGGACGCTGCTTCCATGGGAGTCATTGGGGCGTCCGATCTGCACTGGTTCTGCCCATGTGTCTTCAACCAAGCAAGCTGTTCCGCAGGGATTCGCAAGAATCGAGCCAGTTATATACATAAGCAAGAAATTCCAATGAAGCTTACTTTGCGTAGATCTGTGCTGTCTAGCACTTTGGCAAATGTGATTTTGCATTATCAATGACTTGATATGACTCGCATAGCCCAGCCTCTATCCGATGACTCTATCTGAAGCTCAGGGGTTGGGGCATGTTGGGGCCATTCAGCCAGTCCCAAATTGCTCGTTACACCGTGTTTCTTGCACCTAGCATACTTATCTAGCCTAGCTCTGCTGTAAATTCCTGACCTCTGGCAACTTCCAAAGATCAAGCTTGGAATCTCCCAGGCACAGGCTTCCCCCATTGCCCCCCTTTTTCACTTGGGCAGAATCACTCCGGCCCAGGCAAAGGGTCGTCGCAGCATTGGACCCTCCGGGTCCGCTTCCGGGAAGGGATCGTGAAGCCTCAGAAAACACTGACATCTGTGGGTTAAGATTTAAGACCCACAAGCCCACAAAACACCTTCTTCTTTCTAGCGCCATGCCAATTAGATCCAGTTTTGCGAATCTCGGGTGACATCTGTTCAAACCTGAAAGCAGCCACTTGCCAGAGAAGGATTTGACTCCAACTTCTTCAAGCCAGAGTTAAGCGACATCTCCTTGCAGCTGTGCAGCAACTCAAACCTTGGCTCACGTTTTGATTTTTCGGCCAGGGCGACAAGCCATGAATTCAGAATGCTGGAGACTTGCAGGTACCAATAGGTTGGAGGAAAATGGAGGAAACAAATTGACAAGTCTAGACCATCCCCTGGACTCCCTGGACAACTCTCTTTTTGAACTGGACAGGCAAAGACAGGAACGGTATGGCTACGGACTCAGCCCCGGAACGGATTGCTCCTTGGGAACTGTTGAGCCCTCACCCGAGCCGCAGCAGTCGCGGCCCACGTGCAGACACCGAATTGTGCATGAAACCCGCAGTGACAATATCCAGAGAAATGGCTTGTCATCTCTGACCACAATTAGTCCGCTCTTGCAAACTAGTCTTAACATGTCTTAACCGTCAAAAGCACAACTCATCCATGGGTCAAAGCACTCAAAAATGTGGAAAATCTGCACTTAGCTTTGCTAAGGCTAAGGCTAAGGGGATTTGCAACGGGCTTCAGGCCATTGAGCACCACAGGGTGCAAAGCACTTGTGCCCAAGAATTTGGCCACAAAGTGACCAAGCCACACTAAACAGGTACAAAATTTCACTTGGCCACTTTCATGTTCTGAATCTCGGTCTTCAGCTGCTCAATCTCTGCCTTCTGGCTGTCAATCTGGCGCTCATCCTGTCGTTGCTGGTTTTCCAACAGCCTGTCAGTGCTGCTGGGGCCACTGTGGTTGCCGCCACTGATGGCGTTGTTGATGGCACCTCCGATGACGGTACCCACAACCACATCTCCAAGGGTAGGAGCAGGAGCCACAACAACAGGAGCCACACCCATGCCCATGCCCATGCCCATAGGAGGCGCAGCAACAACTGGGGGTGGAGGAGCGATCACAGTCGTCTGGTTGATCACCGTGGTCTTGTTGGTGCTGCTTGCCACCGGCGCTTTTGGCAACGCGCGTGGTGGTGGCTTGCTGCGGGCAGCAGCTGCCGTTCCACCAATGCGGCCGCCAGATTTTGCCGCCTGGGCTTCCACAGGCATCAACACCAAGGCCAAAGCAGCCACGATGGAAAGCATGGCGCCACCCACCCTGAGAGGGCTCTGGCTTTCGTGCGCATCAGGCGCATCTGGTGCAGAGGCACGGAGTGACACACGGTTTTGGGTCACCTTTGGCTCTGAGCGAATAGCGGGGCCCACAAAGGTCATGGTGGCACCAGCAGCAGCTGCAACCAAAGCAAGGGAGACCATGCGAGCCATGCTTCAAAACTTACTGTAATTAAACTCCAAAGTCTGCGCAAGTCTCTAGGAACCAAGTGCTGAAACAGCTGCAAGGGGACTCATCGTGGCGCTTCACAAGCATGACTTGCTTTTCGACAAGGACTGCTGTTTGCAGAGTCGACTTGAGACAAACGTTGGAAGTCACTGACTGCGAATATGGAAATGGAAAGCAACTGACTGAAGAGGCTGGTCAAAACATGGCCCGCAAAATCTGCTGGGATTGCATGGCTCACTGGCGCCGAGATGCTCGCCGTCAGCTGTCACCCGCGCCACCACCACGTGTCCATGGTCACCACGCGGGGAGACTCCGCGCAAAATGCAAAGTTTTCCGACACCTGTCGCCCACCAACAAGCAGTGAAAGGTCCCAAGTGCTGATTATGTCATATACACATATACTGTATACTATATCTAGTCTCTATATAGAGAGAGAGAGAGAGATAGCACTACATGCAAATACATGTATCCTTGGACCAAAAGCCCTTGTTTGCCACTACCCTCCTCACAATTCCCAGCGTGTGGAAAGCAGTCACCTTGGAAGAAAGTGTCGTGCGGAATATTGCGTGTAAAATGTGAGAGATGGTAGAGGCCTGCATTAATACCTTGAATAGACTTATCAATTTTGGTGGTAGGTAGTTTGTGGCCAATGGACTTGTAGAATGAGACAACAAGAACTGTTCTGAGAAGTACCAAACGGATCCAAACACTGCAAAGATTCTGGTTGAATTAGAGTCCATTATCGAGCTGATACAAGACGATATTGATGTAGCTCCCCTAATCAAAAATTGTCATTTCCACAATAGTAAGTATATTGTAATATATATATATATCATAGATTATTAGATTATAATAGTATATTATACAGTAGTAATCGCAACAGATTATGAAATTATAATAGCATCTCAAAGTTTAAAAAATAACATAATATCATGGTAAAAAAAGCAATAACATATTATATAATGTAATGTAACATAATATAATATAATATAATATAATATAATATAACATAATATAATGTAATATAATATCGTGTAATATAATATAATGTAATGTAGCATAATATAATATAATATAATATAATGTAATGTAATATAATATCGTGTAAAATAATATAATATAATATTAAACTATATTATATTATATTATACAATATAATATCGTATTATATAATGTAATATAGTATATAATATATAATGTATATAATATATAATAGGTAATATATAATATGTAATATAATATATAATATATAATGTATATAATATATAATAGGTAATATATAATATGTAATATATAATATGTAATATATAATATGTAATATATAATATGTAATATATAATATGTAATATAATAGTTAATATAGAATAGGTAATTTATAATATAACATTATATATATAATTATATATATATATATATTACTATGTCATGATATACTAACTAACCTTGGTTTTTTACCCCTTCCTTAATCAACGAATGGCATGCTCGCTGGCGCCATGGTGCATTGTTCCATCTCTTTGTCAGGAAGCCTTCCATCATCCTGAGGCACCAGCAGAAACTCCGGCAGTGGCCAATAAGCCAATTTGCCAACAGAAAAAACATAGGAAACCACAGAAAAACATACAAACAAATCATAGAAAAGCGATATTTTAATGTGGGATAATGAATCTTGAAAGCCATCTACCGACCAGTTAGTTATACCGCGCCCATTTAGAGGATCTAGAGCAAATATTGCCAATAACGAACTCAACAAAACTTCCGTGGACCACATTGCCATGTCTGAATACACCTTGAGCCACACAATCATCAACTAATAAGTAGTATCAAAACCTGTGTCATTATGTTCACCGTGAGTTCACCCAATTAATATGTTCATATATTTTTCAGGTAAAACGTGTAAGAAAGAATGGCAAAACATCTTGGAAAGCTGACCCACGCTGCCACATCCACCAGCTCAATCGTCGTGGCTCTTGCAGCTAAGGCTAAGGAGCTTCCAGCGGGATTTTTCGTAGCAGCTGCTCGCGCTTCGCCAGCCAAGTGTTGCAAGCCTGTTCCTGAGATCAAGCAATGAGGTCCTTACGTGGGTGCCTGCAAGTATCAACCCGGAATTGGCCATTGCATGGCTATGTTGAACTACGTTCATGCATTTGGCTAATCAAATAATGCCCATTTTTTTGCCGGACAAGTGCCTCCCGGCTGGAAGAAAATTAGTGGACTAGCCAGGACCCAATTGCCGAGAATCATAGCCTGCGGCGTCCTCAATGAAATTAGGAACCTCCTCCAATGGCATCCGCACCTCATGCGCCATGCCCCACTGAAATCCTATGAAGTTACCAGTCTCATCCAGTCAGATGTTCACTTTCAGGCCAATGAGAGTTTCTAGGATTGGATTTGAGGGGATAATGATGGATAGTGGGTGATAGTCTTGGACTGGTTCAGTATCTTTTGGTCATTTGAGGCATTTTTAGATCACCTCCCACTATCTCCCACTTGACCAGCTGATTTTCTGAGGAACTATGGATGCTACAGCAGCCTGCAGCGCATTTCCAGCACCTGCTGTGAAGATTGTTTGCTTCACCTGATGGCAGTACGGGGGACAGAAACGGGGTCCACTCTGTTCATACAGGATTCATATGTGCAGGTGCGTGCGTATATATGATACTGAAAATATGATATCCGTCTGTCTCTCTATCTGTACATTTGTTATATCTGTATGTTATCTGCATATGCGTTGACATATATATTTATATCCACATATAATTATACGATATATATATAATATATATATATACATATATAATATATATACCCTGGAAGTCGAAGACGGTTGTTTTAACTGTCTTTACGGAAAGACTGTTTTTGGTAAGGAAAGACAGTAGAGGGATATATATTGCCTATGTTACATGCGTCCACGCAGGGGCTCAACATCTGCTGGTATGACATGAAGAGCATTCACGAGATTTTTTTCATACCTTGGTGAATTTGATCAGACATCATCACTATTTTGAGCTAAGATATTATAGATCATTATTCACATGTTCAGAATGTTTGAAAGAATTCCTGAGCCATTTGGCCCATGTATCACAACACCTTGCATGCAATTCCTACATCCTCGGCCCTGTGATGTGCTGAAGTGGCATCTTGATCTATTGGATGTATATGATATCTTGGTGCTCACTGTGCCGTTGGCTGCATTATGGCCAAGTTTCAGCATGCAAGGTCATGAAAGTTATGATACCAATCGTGGTATATTGGTTTGGCCAGGTATGCCTTGATGACTTTAGGTGTGTTGCAGCGAACCATGAGACAAAAGAAGGCACGGCTTAGAAGTGCCAATCTCAGTTTTTTTTGGAAGATTGACCTTACTTTGGTCATTGGGATCTTGCTGTGATTTGGTCACAGAGTAATTTGAAACATATAATTCTGAACTGTGCAGATCAATGTGATGTGCAAAAACTGTACATCTAATTGCCAATTAGTACTCCGCTCCAGCAGTATCTGAAAATATAAACCTAGATCTCAAAGGCTTGTAACTGCATGCAACAATTGGTGCATTCAATCATTTATCTTATGTGCTGGGGCTTTTGGACTAGCTGGATTAGCCGATGAACATGTTGCTGATCGAAAAAAAAGGTCACCCTTGTACATTCAGATGTTGAAGTCGTGGAACTTTTCTTCACTTAATAGTTTCAAAAACAATGTTGTGATTTTCGGGGTCACCATGTGTATGGTGCTTGTTGCACATATTAACCACTTAAACGAAAAAACACTGACCGTGAATGAAACGTGAATGAGCGTGAATAAACCGTGAACGACGGTTTTTGGGCGTGAAAGACGGTTTTTGGGCGTGAAAGACGGTACCCCCAAAACAGCATCAAAAATGATAAAAAACACAGATTTGTGTGAAATCACCACATGAGTTGTGATCAATATGTCTTGGGCGGCCCCACTCGGATTTGGAGAAATCTTTAAACCCAGTTGTGGATGGCATGTTCCTAATAGCAGTAATTTTGACACTGACTCACATTCGGTATTTAGATTTGATCATAGTCAACTTTGGAAGGGCATTTCTGTTCAAGAACCTCGAAAAAGCTTGGCAGGACGGGAAGTGACTCAGGTGGGTCGCCCCCCATGGTGTTAGGTAGTGGTGGTGTGAGTGATGTGATGGAAAGAGCAGCCAAACGGGCTGCACGGGCTGCTGCCATGGATGCAGCAGGGATGGAGCCGCATGATGGTGATCCCCTTCCTTACTGGAAAGTAAACTTGCAATTCAACATGAACTCAGGTGTTTCTGCGAGGGCACCTGCAAAAAAGAGATGCCGTACCAAGCTCAGGCCTGGGGGCCTGATTTGGAGTGAAAAGGGAAGTGAGAAGGGAAGTGAAACGCTGTTGTAGAGTTTCAGGGCTGCGCTGTATTTCCAAAAGTGCATTGGTTGGGTAGCTTCTGGCAGGCTCCGTTCCATGAAGCAATGCTTATCTAGAAGGAGGACTGAATGAGGGTTTTGACAGTCTTAATGCTCTTGATGTGCGCTGGAACTGTCATGGTTGATGCTATTTACTGCTATTTGTTCTTTTTTCCAGGGTTCAATTTGCATCCAACGCCTGCATCCAGGACGAAAGGTGCTGCTAGCAGATGATGGGGTACCATGCAGTGCTCAATGCGCTGACATGCCAACTTGGGGGAAAATGTGTGCCTGCAATGTGTTTGGCCACCAGATCTGAGGTCTCCCGAAAGACTGTTAGGCATATAGGAGAAACCGTCTTTTCTACAAAGACTATTGTTTTAACCGTCTTTTGAAGGTTAGGGTATATATATATATGTATTTACATGTATTTACGTACTTATGTGCGTGTGCGCCTGCATTCATATGCGTGTATCGGGTCTTAGTGTGCTTTCGCGTGTACGCGCACCATCTTCTGAGGCCTCGTCATACTCCACCCCGCCAGCTGCCATGAGCTTCCGTTCAAGGTGCTGATGGGATGAGACTCATAGCCTTGTCAATCTTGTCACAGGGGTATGGGTCACAACTTCTGGAACCCAGTTTGACTAGGAATCATCGTTTCACCGTGAGCGAAGATTTCCTCGTATTTCATGACAAGCACCCATCAAAATGACCGTGCACACAAGCGTCATGGGGGTTATTGCTCAAAAATGAAGCTAGCTGTCCTTTAGTAACTTTAGTAGGCATCATGAAATTATAAACTGGTGAAAGAAGCCTACCAACTATTCTGGTTGGTGCTTTCGATTCAATCCACCTGAAAAATGTCACTCAGTTTTCAGTCAGTTTGGATGATCATCCCAAACACAGTATGTTTGAAAGCAAAAAGTGATTGAAACCACCAGCCTACTAGCACAGTGATCCCTAACAAAGAGATAGACCATTTAAAAGCGAATCGCCGCTGAAAATGTCTCAATGGCAGCGAACGTGAAGCTTGTCCAGTCTGGGACCCGTATCATGAGTAAAAGAAGGCAAGCATGGTGTCACCCACTGCATCTCACTGTTGTATGATGTTTTTGGTTTCTACGTTGGTTGGGCAGTTTGAGTGCTGGCATTGTGGCTCCCAGCCCTTGGACCCCTTCCTTGGTTGTGCAGGACCCTTCAACGCAAAGCAGTGTCGTTCACCTTTTTCACATCTGACGTCCACGGAGCCAACTTCACCACCAATCACCACATGAGCATTTCCCTGCGCTAAACTCGTGCATTCGCACCTGGTCCAGGATACGTAAGGTGCGGCCATAGGCATGGGATGCAATCTTGAAAGCGTTATGACAATCCACACAGCAACGAATCGTCTTGCGAACAGTGATGGAGGAGCCTGGCGGAAAGTGCTGCAGAGCCCAAGCCAGGGCTTTTTTCTCTGTGTGATATTGGAGTCGGTCTTCTCTCTCGTCGTCCGGGATCTCAGGGTCATATTGCCAGAGTTCAGGGCTATAGCCTGCTTTTTTCAGCGAGGTCATCATGCTCTTCACAGGCGCAGCAGAGGCCTCATCATATCCAGGTTGAAAGGGTAAGCGCTCGCCTGTTGACGGATCATCCACGGTGCTGGTGGGGATGTGGGTCACAACCCCATCCAACTTCTGCCATTTGTCAACCTTGGCAGCTCCAGCATCATCTCCAGCCAAAGCACAAGCTTGTCTGGCCAAGGTGTAGCAGGCTGACTTCACGGAGCCCTGCTGCCGTGCTTTCTTTAAGATCCTCAAGGCGCACCTGTTGTCCAGCACAGCCCGGCACCCGGAGAGGATGCTACAGTAGGCTTCAATCGGCAAAGCTTGCTGCTGGTCGGCCTCATAGAAATATTCGACAGCTTTGGGTAGTAAACCAGCCTTGCTGTAAACTGCGATGATGGCACAATGCGTGTGCTCATTAGGCTCCACCTGGTCCTGTTTCATCTGCTGAATGATGGTCTCGGCACCAAGCACATCTCCAGCTCTGGCACACTGCGAGATAGCGGCTGTGTAAACATACACGTCCAGTTTGACCTTGTAGACATGACGCACACTTTCAACCAGCAGCACCACAGCGCCTGTGTCATTGGCAAATCCGAGTGCAGTCACCAGCTGAACCAGGAACTGGCAATCCAAAGCCAGGTTTTTGTCCCTGGCCAGTTTCAGGACCTCCCAGGTTTTGCCTGTTGGGGCACCAGCACGTCGATAGCAACCAACCATACTGGTCAACAATTCCAGGTTGGGGGTGATATCCTGCCAGTCCAGCTCACAAAGCAATTCATCAACCACCTTTGCATCGGAGCATCCTTGTAGCATGGTGCTCATCAGCTGTTGATCTGCCACCACTGCACTACGCTGCATGTTATTCCACAGTGCCCACAGCATTGTTTGAGGGCCACCACCACGGACGACGGCATCAAATAGCGCAGTGTAGGTGTACCTATTGGGCTGGAGGTGCTCAGGCAACTTGCTAAACAAGTCAAGGGCCTTCGGCCACCGCCCCACGTGTCCTGCAGCCTTGAAAATGTGGTTGTAAGTTGACAGCGGCGGCTTGCAACCGGCTGGAAATCGCAGCAGCGCGGAACAGGCCACCTCAAAAGATGCAGCTGTTTGCTGGTCGCACGCCATGTTGATAGCCTGCACCAGGGTCTGGCTGGTTACTTCACCTCTGCTGTTGGCAAGGGCATGCGCCACTGCATCCCAACCAGATGATAGTGCTTTCCGCAGAGGACAAGTCGCGCCTTGACGCTTCACGGCCCCAGTTAAAAACGCGGACAAGTTGCTGACTGCAGCCGGTCTCATGCCACTGACAATCTCCAAACTATTCACCTGTGGTAGACCTGCCAAGGCTCCAATGGCACTGGAGTCCAAATCTTTCAGGGTCCATCCAGATCCTTCGAGTTTGGCATTCAAAGCTTCCAGCAACTTTGGCTGCAACTTGGCACCGAACGTGTCCCCCACACCTTTGATGACTGAAGAACAATAGCTGTTGATGTTCCCCACCTTCTGCGGATTCTTGAACACCTTCTGCAGGCGTTCGAAGCAAACTTCTCTGGCTCCCAGCGAGAGGCCAGCAAAATCCAACGCAACTTTGCTGTCAACTCCCCATTCCGGTGGCAATTCTGAGGGCACCTGTGCCCGTTTTGCCCGTTTCTTGGGCGGCTCAGCAGCTTCGCCAGCTTCCCCCAAAGCCTCGAGGCAGGCCGAGTGAAGATCCAGCAGAGTCTCATCGGTCGGACGCAGATCTTCATCCAAGGCACCTGGCCGTGCCCAGCCGAAGGCACAGAGCTCTGTGCATGGCTCCAGCTCGCCACGGGGCAACAAACATGCAGAAAGTGGTGGAGAGGACACCTCCTCCTGTGTGGAAACATACAAGTTGATGCTGATGCGGGGCAAACATGTGGAGTATTGCTCCGGGATACCATGCGGCACACCTGCATCGATTTTCACAGCCCCACCCTCTTGCAGCATGAGGGTGCTGTCCCCTATCAACATTGGTCTGTTGGCTCCCAGAACCAGCGTCAACTGCCCAAATTTGTGGCTGTGCACTGGGCAGCTTGCATGCTGGTCGTCAAGACGGCTCAACACACATCCCAATGGAATCAGGACCTCACCTGCGGCCTTGCTTCCGCGAATCAAAATCTTCTTTAACAGCTGTTCAAGCCAGTCTGGGTGCTGCCCCGACCCAGATCTGTTGTCCTTCGAACGCGCCTTAGGCCCAAGGGATGGTGCGATGCTCCAGATTTGGCGCCCGTTTTTGGAAGGCACCCAGAGGCCCCTTTCATCCAGAAGTTTCACGGCATCATCGGGCACTTTTACTTTGAAAGTGGCTGACGACATGCGCTGCGGGATGCTGACATGTAGGACAAGGCTATGGAAGATTCATTGCAGAATACTGTCCATGAGTCACCGTGACATCGCTATGTTGGCATTTGGATGGGCTGCAGCGCACAGTGGAATCTATTAAGAACATCTGCCTCCAATCATTTGAGAGGAAATCAGGGCTGCTTAGAAATACCCGTTGTGGATTCTCAAGGTATACTTATATATACTTCAGGGGTTTGACTTCACCACATGACTGGTTTCTTTCTTCTTTCTGCTTCACGAGCCAGAATAAGCAGAGAACATGTTTGCCATCGTGGTTCCAACGTGCTTACCCACGCTCTACAATTTGGCACGTGTTCTTGGTGGATTTTGGATGGCAGTGCGATATTTCTACCCTTTTATGCCCATACCGGCAAAGCACAAGGACCGTGCAAGGCAGGGTAGCAGCCAGTAATAAGCTGCAGTCCTTTTGAAACGGTGGGCCCAAAAAAAAACATGTTGCCATGCGAAACCAAGCAAATGGGGCTGCAGCGGATCCCCTAAATTCTGAACAGGAGTGCGATTCCATAATACCCTTGAACCCAGTTGCCTCAAATGTACTTGAGCAGGACTGAATCAGCCCATAAACTAAGATTGTGGCTTCAAGCTTTGGTGGCGTCCCATATCTGAGTGTAGGTTGGAGGGAGCAGCAGCGGGCTTTAACGAGGGCATTCTGGTTGGCGCTTGCGACCCATCCCTAAAATTGTTGTTTGCGTGAAATATCTGAAATATGTGAAACCAACAGCCACCTTTTTCCCTACAGCTGCCCTACTCAAAATGGTACACAGAAACGCGATAGCATTTCCCAAACCAGCTTGCAACTTACAGTTTCCCATTGGGAGAACCGAAGTTGGCCGGACAACACACACAGTTTGGAGCATTTTCGTCACCCAGCACTTTCGTCCTGAAAAACAACATAAAACAACCGGGTCTTGGAAAACATTCAGTGATTGCTCCAAGTGTGCGGGGATTGAAAATATGCTTTGTGGCACCTCTGCACAACTCCTTCTTGGCGAGGCATGAGCCCTAAGGACCCAGTGGAGTCCCTACACCCAAAAACTCTCCCTTTTTATGAACTGCGTGTGTGTGTTTGTGTGTACATACCAGTACCCGTACCCGATCGTAACCCCACGCTGTTTGACCCATTCCTATTCCTGTGAGAAGTGCCAAGAAGAGCGCCTATCCACCAGTGAACCCTCGTCCCACTGCGGCAAATGAAGACTGGACTCGCTCTGAACCTGCCGAATGCCTGGCAAAACTGGACGATCCTCAGCCGGGAGCATCGCGTGTCAAGGCTTGACCCCGGCTTGTCAGTCTCAACTTTGTTGGCTTTCAAGGAAAACTTACAGGACAGTGTGTGTGTGTGCGCGTGTGTTTTTTAAAGCATTTGTAGACCATCAAATCTATATATATATATAGCTTTGCAGTTTTTCCCTCCAATTCTGGACAAGTTTCCAATGCACGTCGGGTTTCTGATGGCACACGTGCAGGGAGGCCAGCACATGAGCGGCCTACCTGTGGCCAGCTGTCCCCACAACCCAATAACTTGGATGATTTTGGGGTCCCAAATTCTCTTTCGAAACCCCAGGTGCAACTTAAAATCTTCCAGGTGGGTACGTTTCACAGATTATAATTATATATATATATATATAATCAGTGAATTAGTGGAAGCCATTAATGAATGATACTGACACATATCACTGAAGTCCTTGCAGCCATTCCAGTGGTGCATCATCAGGCCTGTTGATCACCTGAGTGGGTGAGGTGCTGGGTTGGTAACAGTCAGATTTCTCGCATGTCTGTCAGGGCACTTTTTTTAAAGAAACAAACCATGGAAACATGGGCAACTGTGGGACAGGGACAAGTGCGCAAGTATATTATATAAGGGGGAAGCCAAGTGCCGCAGAAAAATCATGGTTCCCGCAGTCATTTACCACCTATCAAGGAGCTGCTAAGGCGACCCACCAACGAGACTTTGCTTGGGTTATAATATGAAGCCAACTTACAATCACAGGCCCATCATTGTAGGTTTCAAACACCCAGAGTAATTGGAACAGTAATAAACCCCAATTCATTCAAGGTGAGTCAATAAAAAGAGAAAAACGTGTTTCTTGTCAGTATGTTACCACATTAAGTGGCATTGACCCACATTTCTTGGTGCATTCTGGTGCCCAGTAACGAGCCAAGGGCGAAGGAATCAACGAAGGCATCCGCTCGAAGCACCACTGCCGCTGGGCACCGCTCGGCAGCCCGCGCGAGGCAACGTTGAAGATGCGACTGGGAAGCTGCAACTGCCTCTGCATGGAAAATCTTATCTATATAAATGGGGTTTCAATGGGTTTCAATGGGCAAAATGCTACGGAAAATTCTATCTATATGGGGGGGTTCAATGGGAAATCATTTCTAAATATTGAAAAATTAAATTGGCGCTGACAAACCCAATAAAAGTGGGGTGTGTGTCTGTTTATCCGCCGACCCTGGCTGTGCAAGGGGAAACGTGTCAGGGCAGAGAGGTTCAACAAGAAGAGGTTCAACAACAAGAGGTTCAACAACAACAACACCAACAACAACAACAACAACAACAACAACAAACCAACGACGACAACAACAACAACAACCCAACAACAACAAACCAACAACCACACACCAACAACAACAAACCAACAACAACAAACCAACAACAACAAACCAACAACAACAAACCAACAACAACAAACAAACAACAACACACCAACAACAACAAACCAACTACAACAAACCAACAACAACAAACCGGCAACAACAAACCAACAACAACAAACCAACATCAACAAACAAACAACAACAAACCAACAACGACAACAACAACAACAAACCAACAACAACAAACCAACAACAACAAACCAACAACAACAACAACAAACCAACGACGACAACAACAACAACAACAAACCAACAACAACAACAACAACAACAACAAACCAACAACAACAACAACAACAACAACAACAACAACAACAACAACAACAACAACAACAACAACAAACCAACAACAGCAAACACACAACAACAAACCAACAACAACAAACCAACAACGACAAACCAACAACCAACAACCAAATGAATAATTATATTCATGTACGTTCATATGGTACTTGCATATAAGTATTCACTCTGCTTAACCATGTAGATATATATGTTTTTGGTATGTGTGTGTTTTTAATATATCCACAAGGTTTTCCCGTATGGGTATAGATAGTATAGATATTCGTTCTTTACATATACCAACTATATAATCTATATATATATCTATTATATCAACAGGATTTATTATTTATGGATTTATGGACTATATTTACATATACCAACTATATAATCTATATACAGTATATATATACATATTTATGGATTTATTTATATCAACAGGATCCCAGCCATTTTCACCATCACATCCACCGCTACTCGGCACATATACGCTGTCGCTGCATCGCCGCTACTCCCTGGCATCGGTGTCGCGCGCAGCGAGGCGCTGGGCAGCGCCCGACCGTGGACAAAGCGCACCTTGGTAGGGATGGGGTGTTTACCATCAAAAAGTAAAGGTGTCCGGAAAATTTTCCCTGAAAAAACGACTCTGGGATATTCATGGATATTCTAGATTGATAGGGAAAAAAACAAAAATGGCTGGGCAACTTTTGCCTGGATGTGCCTGGATTCCTGCTGTGTGTGTGCATGCGTGCTGCATGTATACAATATAATGCTATATATATATATATACACATCCAAATATACGATATACCATGATATACCCGATCTATATAGCATGATATATTTCTACATATACCGGAGTTATCACCCTTTTGTGGGGACCACCCCAAGCAATCCATGGAGGTTTTGGGAACCGGCCTCGCCATTCGGCGGCTGGGCGCCGGTCCTTGGTTTATGGCTTTCCCACTGGTAGGGATAACAGTGTCGAAGTCTCAATGTTTGTTCTGTTTCTTTTGGACCCTCGAAATCTCGAAATCCGAGAATCATGATTGAATACCGGAAATCTGTCGCCAAGCTGCAGTGGTGAGGGTGCTGGTGGAGTCTTTTCCTGGTTCAATTTGGAATGCCTCAGCTTCCGCTTCCAGCCACCCATGGCCAGCAGTCAAACTGCTAAACTGGCACAAACTTCGAGCTATTTCCACCAAGCCATGAAAGCAAGGTACGACTGATGTACAGCTGGAAGCGAGTCGTTCCTGGGATTGCTGCCATGCCATCCTTGGGATAAAGACTGCGCTGCACGTGATGGATGGCACCAATCAATCAACTGCAAAGATATGGAAGCGTCGTTAACTTGGCTTCCCAAGTTCATCAAAAAATACGAGTGGATAGTGGATGGTCGTTTTTCCTCCCAAATAAATCTAAATAATGATTCTAGGCTACCACTTTAAGAAACCCTTATGAAAATACCCGGGACAAAAACCAAGCTATCCTGGCAAACATCCAACAATGAATGTAACATAATAGTCTATGCTGGAATGTCATCACCCTGATTTTGGTGCCACCTATGTCATAGAATGTCCAGTAATCCAGTGTCGACCCAAACGGCCAATAGCGACTCAGAATACAATGTCAATTCAAAGCCAATTCTGCCATGTCGCTGATAAAGTTCCTGGCCTGCGTATGGCGTGCGACAAAGACTTATCGCACAGCATCTGCCGATCTGCTTTAGTTGTGACGGTCGCAGCCACTGGAGCTCCAAGTGGAATTGTGGGAATTCTGCCCAAAATTGAATTACCAAACTCATATGAGTGCACAACACCAGTCTTTTGTTGGTTCTTGACTTCAAACAATCTACTTTGTGGTTCTTTGCCTTCAGCTCACTGCTTGGCCGCAGCCTCAACCCATCCCGAAAAATGAGTCATGTATAATTTCATGTATAATTAATCATGTTGGATCATAATTTCTAAATATGTGTGTAAAACATTGCAAAACGTCTTTGAACAAAGATCCTTATTTTTTTCCATTTTTATAGCCCCATTGTTGGTAAACTCCCCAACGATAAGCTTCACTCCCTTCGGACTCCGGTCGGTGCCTCCCTTGCGTCACTGTGGTGACGCTGCAGGGCATTGCCATGCAGCCAGTTTCCAATGTCTGCATTGGTGGACGTCCAGTTTGACATGGGTCACGCCCGGTGTGAATCACGGGTGTGAAAAAGCGCTCAGAAGATCTCAGAAGTAAGTTGTTGTGTTTGGCATTGCGCACAGGAAGAGGAAGAAACCAAGAAACTTAGGAGCTGGATTCTTCATAGTGATGAAGTTGCAGGTGATCTCTGAAATCGTTGAACCGGTTGCCTCACATGAGCGCATGTTTGTCTCTTACCTTTCCGCGTTTCTTTGATTTTTGTTCAGTTCCATGGGCCAGAGCCAAAAAAGATCTGGCAAGTTGACGAGCCATCAGCTTTTGTTCCAAAGCTCCTTGGATGCTCACGGGTCGCAACAGTTCCAGGTATGAATTCATGGCAATTCATGGCACTTTTTTCTGCTATCTGAAATAAAACTCCCAGCTGCAATCTCGAGGCCTGAGTCGGCACTCTCCCAAGAGCGCCAGGGTATGCCAGGGTGACAAACCAAGTCGCCATCAAATGGGAGGAAGTAGGGCTCAACAATCAAAAACAACATATGGAAAGATGCGCAAATGCACTTGCACAGGCGTGTTTGCCCATAATTCACACATTCATCACATGATCTTCTACAAATATGCCAGAAATCAAAGTAAATGTAAAGAAATAATAATGTTGTATATAAAGGTACCCGACCCCGTTTCCACCTCCTTTCCATCTAATCGCGACATCATCATCACCACCACCATCATCATCACCATCATCATCATCATCATCATTATCATCATCACCCTCCTCGACGACGACGACGACGAAGAACAAGACGAAGAACAAGACGAAGAACAAGACAAAGACGACGGCCATCACCATGACAATGACAACAAGAAAAAAATGCATGTACAAGCGCAAACTCAAATAATGCCACAACAACAGCTACCAATTTGCAAATTGCAGCTGATGTGTGCCAGGTGCAGAAGGCGTCATTGGTTCAAGAGACATCAAGATACCACAAACGCCTTGCTAAAGAGAGGCTAGTTAGGTACTGTATCCAGAATCCGCAACAAGTACAGATGATTGTCGGCCTGCTCGCGAATGTGTGCTACCCTAAATGGTCACCATCATTCCACAGCCTAAATCAGGAGTCACAGCGGTCATCATCACTCGACTGCGTAGATGAGGACTTACATTGCAGAAACCAAACCCAGAGGTGGGGGAAAATATTTAAAAATATGTGCTTGGACTTTGTCAAAAGCGGTTTTGTGTGTGTGATTGCCATGGTTGCTTCTATATATAATATCTATATAATGCATCATATATTCTCACCTCTTCTATAACTATAATGATCGTTACAATGATAAGTATAATTATATACTTATTCTTATTGTACAAATGATACCGTTTTAATGGGGAACTGATGATAAACTGATAAACTGCTGGATTTTAGGGCCGCTAACTGCTTAAGTCCAGCAACGGATTCGTTGCCCCTTGCGGATCCATGGCCACCAGCTGTTGCCATGTGGCAACCGCACGTGACTCGTCACCTCCTGAGGTCAAGGATGGGAAAATGGTGGGGAACAGAACCAGAAAATTAGAAAGAAAATGATGGGAAAATGATACTAGTAGCAATGATGGAACATGATGGATATACATCCCCCTGCACATTTACCAGGTGACATCAGGGCAACCATTTTTAAAGGGACCCAGCAGTTAACCTTACAAACATCCATGTTTAGGGGTTTACAAAATGGGTTGGGCACGAGGCTTGGTGTGATTCCCCAGCAAACACCGGTGAATCCAAAAAAAAACAAAAATTGGCGCCTTACAAAATGGTTTCCAGGCCCCAAACCCAATCATCTTATAAAGCTTGTGTCTTAAAAAATGGTTTGTTTGGAAATATGTCTTACTTGTAGTGTCCAACTTCCCCAGGAAACCCCGCAATCTTTTTTCCCAGTCCCCGAGGCTTCGGCAGCACCCATCTTCACGACGCTTCCTTCCTTCCTTCCTAAAAAAATTAGAGAAGAAACCCTCGTTCCTGGGCATGGCCAAGATTTCAATACCCTCCTTTGCACTGCCTGAAATGAACCCAAAATAGCGTTATGAAATGATTGGTCCCGGCGTCATTTTGTAAAGAATTTTGGCTCTTACAAAATGATTCGCCCAACAAATAACGTTAGAAAAATGCCCCCGGAATGGAACATGGGTCAAGCCTTTTCATAGCGGAAATGCACACAGGGATGGATATACGATATGTATATATATATATATGTGTGTGTGTATGTGATATGATATGATGGATATATAAATCAGCAGTTAAGAAAAATTACGATTTGCATCACTTTGCCTAGGTCAACCTGCCTGCCGACATCAGTGCAACGGCATTTCGCCAGTAGAGCACATTGCCAGGTTCCAGACGAACTGCCTCGTGGCAAACTCATTTGGCTTGGAGGACCTTTGGTCAAATCCTGCTTGATCAGCACATCTGGTTTCAAAGTTATGTTTATAATACGTGTATATATCGTGTACATATATTAAATATATTAATATATTAATATATTGTATATATTATAATATTGTATATACATGTGTGTGTGTGCACATTTCTGCGCACACATCACCATATTTTCACATTTGCATCTACTTCCGGGACGACTCCCCGGCCTGATCCAAGGCATTGATCGCATGCTGGTAGTAGTCTCTGGGCAACACACCGGTAATGGCGCCCAAGCCCGCAGCACAGGCCATGTTGTTCATAGCCTAAGCTGCAGCATTATGGAAACCGTTTATATATGTTTATATATAATATAATTATATATATATGTTTATATGGAACCACCAGAAAAAGGGCTGGAAAGGTTGGGGGCTGCAACTAAAAGGTGTGACAGGGACATGATTGGACATGACAACTTGCTGGATCTTGCTGGCGTTGGACAAGAGACCTTGGTGAACTGTGGGTTGATGGCGAGGGCCTTCTGAAAGTGGAGAACCGAGGCTTCCCTCGGACAGCTGAGAATCAACCCTGCACCTTGCAGCTTTGGACTTCATTCGTCAGTTGTCACCTGCACACTGCACAACACCATCATGCCGTATGAAATATGAAATGAAATGCAGCTTTGCTACGGCTTTTGGACAAACCACAATGAAAGCGCGTAGTCGTGCCAAATCTCTTCCTCCTGAAGCGTTTGGGAAAATGGCGTCCCCTCAAATCAGCCAGCCATCCAGAAGATGGCGGCAACTAGGCCGCTGTCCCCCACCTGAATGGTCAGAGGGCTGAAGAAGCCATTCACTGCCTTGCACAAAGCACCGAAGATTGAGATGAATGCCACCAAATCTCGGCGATTTAAAGCCGATGTGACACTTCAAAGTACTTCGAAGTGGGGGCAGCATCTGAAATTTCAGCGTGCCAAAGTACTGACATGGTGACTTTCGACTTTAGCCCCTTTTTCCACGCCGGCCTTCTCCAAATATCTCGCCGCATCCTCATGCTGACCTTTGAAGAAAAGGATCTGCCCCGCATGGTACAGGGGCAAGGCATCATGATCCTCGGGAAAGGCAATCTGTGCCCACTTGCAAATACTGTGATGCTGTGAATGTGTCCAGAAATGCAAAATCATGCTCAGCTAACTGATCTAACTGGTGGTTTGGACTGCTAGAAACCCTTGCAGCGTTTGACTAAGCGGCTGTGGGATCAATATTGATGGAACGCTGGTAGGTCTCCAACGCAAGGTCGTACTTCTTGGCCTGCATTTCCCAGGTACGCAACAGGAAGGTGCTAGTTCAAAGGACAATTGTTCCATACCTCTGAGTCCAGGTGTCCCCAAAGCTTGCTTTTCCATGACTGCCCCGCTATCCTATGAGCGAGAGCGCTCGCCTGCAAGTAGACATTGGCCAAGTTGAACTGCACGCGTGCCTCCGAACACACCACGGAGATAAGTTGGGAACGGCCAAAGTTTAATGATGTTTAATGATGCGTAATGATGCTTATATAATGGATAAGATTGAAATGTCAACTATCGATTTCAAGTGAGCAGTGTTCAAAACCCTGCGTCGTCCCTTGATACTCGTTGGTTGAGAACGGGATTTCCTTCATGGATTGCGTTATTCCCCCAATATATCCCAATATTAGTTTGTATAATCCCTGAACTAATCATCAACCACAGGTTTTGAACACTGCTGTGGATCTTAAGTGATCCTCAGCCCAAGGCTCAGAATTGCGTTGGGTCAGGCCATCGGCAGTGGTGATGCTGGTGGAATTCTTCCACTCCTCGGGAATTGACTCACAAGGTGGTGCACCAGTTTGTTAGGTCACTTTTTTCTTGAGTAGGCTAACTAACTAGGCTTTATGAGGGATGATATATCTTAAAGATTCTTAAATTATCATAAATTCTCCGGTTTCGTCAACCAACTAAGCGCGGGCACCACTTTGAACCTCCCGCAGGTCAGGCAGGTCCGCAAAATCAAGACAAAGATCTGGCACACGCAAAGCACAGCGCCAAATTCCCAAAGAACATGCGATCCAGAGCAAAAAAGCACCACGTCGCCACCACGAAAAAAACAATGAGACGACTGTCAGGAGAAGGCCTGCAGGGATCTGAGGGGCCAGTTTAATCAAGACACTCATCCTGAATCTTTGTGAAGAATGTTGCCGGTACAGCCTTCAGGCTGGATCTAAGCATCGCATTTCCGATTATGAGGTATGATGTATTATGAGTAGGTATCGGCAGTGTGTTCAGCCAATGCCCACTTTCGGTTCTTCGCCTGCTGATGGGATGTACAGCAAGCGTTCACCAATCATAGTGCCCACTGGAAACAGAACATTCGACCTAGGCGGGATGGCATGGCACCAGTTACCACCAGTTACCATGGCTGCCACGGCAATTCAGCGAGGTGCGACCAGAGCACATCGGCACGAAGCTCAACAGCAGAATGGCCATGCCGATGATCGGCGCTTCTGATGCAGCTTTTCTCGGATTCAACACCTGGAACAGGATGCACCAGGTTTTCGGGCTCCAACTTTGGAGAAGGACCTGTGACTGTGAGCTAAAAAGGAAGCTACAAATCTAGTTAAAGACAACTCGAGCTTGATCTTACCTGTCAAATCCAGTGAAGTCCCCATCACTGTTGGGTAAAATCCAACTTTCGCTTCCGCATGGGTCCCCATGGTCCAGCCAAGGGCGAGCCACTGAAAGCGACAGCACCAGCAGGATGCAAAAGCCCAGGTAGGAGGCAAGCGGCAGCATCAGTCGGCAGTCAGCCGCGTCCAGTACCAACGGTATGGCATCATAAGAGTAGTCATAACCTGCTGAAGAAATCTGAGCACCTACCACCGAAAGATACGGGTTCAAACAATGGAATATGGACAACTTCAGAATATTAAGTTTATGAGCAGGAAAAATCAGCACACTCAAAAACCACTCGTCACAGATCTTGACAGTGCAACGAATTGTGCAACGAGGGGCTGAGAAAGTTTGGGAAGATCAACAACTTCATGTAGATCCCATGAAGCAAAGCATAGGTCTTCAAACGAACCCACCGGTCATCATGGACAGCCTGGGCGGGTAAAACAGCTTCGAACCCAGAATGAGCATTAACCATCTCATCATGAATTGGCAGTAATTAAGTACAATGGATGTCCATCACCTAATATGGGTTCATAAGTAGTCATATTTGCAGTATAGCGCCAATTATGAGACATGTACCATTCTCGGCACCCAGGTGCCAGCAAATCTCAAAGCCCCACATGAAGAAGTTGTGTACACCACCAGGTCTTTACAAATCTCCACCTTGTGGAATTTCATGGAACACTTTTGCAAAAGAGGACCGAGATCATGCTGCACTTTGCGTTAGCTGTCAAACGTTCAGACCCTGATGCCTACACCTTGGGGTCTCCAAGTGCAACCAAGTCTCAATGGGATTGCCTCAGCACAGAGTTGAAGCGTAAATCAGCCTGGATTCCTACTTGAAGCAACCATGGTTTCGTGGAAAACCATTAGTTATTTAACATGCAGGATTCTAGCATCCTCTTTCTCTCTAGCTTCCGTGGACTAGGACACGAGAAAAATGCGGTGTGCGTATGTCGGGTGCGGATATTTTAAGTTCCTATGCTCACTTCTGGCCGCTGCACCAGGTTCCAAAATGTTCCAAATCTTTCATGGCTTTCCAACTGCCAACTCTCCTGCAACTCTGTTGCTGTGCGGGTCCATGTTGTCAATGGCGGTTCCACCGGTGTACCAGACCCGCACAGCGCAGGCCAGGCTTCCCAAAAGCATCAATGCCGTGAAGCGCGCCAGACGCGCGGCGTTTCTCAAGGAACGTCGTTCCAGCAGGCCTGCAAATGGTTATATCAATGGTTGACTATCAATGGTATATATATATATATATACATAAAATCTTATTTATATATTATATACATATCAATGATTACACTCTGTTATACTATCAATGGTTGTATCACTGTCTATTGATGGGTAAAGGACATTAATGCTGGTGATTACTGTCCGTTTGAGGATGGTGAAGTCCATGCTCAAGCATAGTGGATGGCCAGAACGTAGGTGCCGACCCATATTGTAAGCATAGTATATATATATATATAGTTTCAAAAAAAAAAAACGTCAGAAGGATGAAGGAGGAAGACTGATGTTTTAGTACATTTCAGTACTAAAAAAGTTTC
>Ga0126342_10004650_pt1 | contig 23576 bp, 25 predicted proteins | sample Cyp1metagenome_FD_92528 | JGI IMG/M metagenome (GOLD analysis project Ga0126342, IMG submission 92528) | Coral microbial communities from Lord Howe Island, Old Settlement Bay, Australia - Cyphastrea 1 metagenome | ecosystem: Host-associated > Invertebrates > Cnidaria > Coral ...
AACAAACCCTTCCGCGATTGCTCACTGTGGTACCGCGGTTGCTACGCGATTGGCTGAGCGATTGAGGGCTGTCCGGGAAAAGGTATTTTGGACAACCCCCATATATATATAATTCTACTAAAATAGTGATAAATTAGTGTTCAATACTTTTCAAATGTGTTCTATCTGTGTTATAGGGGGATGCTAAAAAATAACAGAAACTCAACCACGGGACTTTGGGGAGTTCCACCATGTTCTTTGACAACCCCAAAAATGCAAAAAGCGCCCCAGCGCATGGAATTTGGAGCCAAGAGATGTCTGTTGATATGATATCTTACAACATCTGGTTGGTGGTTCGGAACATTTTTATGTTCCATAATATGTGGGATAATCCTTCCCATTGACTTTCATATTTTTCAAGATGGTTATTGAACCACCAACCAGACATGCTTAACTTTGATTTGAGCAGGGAATCAGCAAACAGCCATTTGTGGGTCAAGAGTTGTTTTACACACACAACAGCCACTGCCGCTCCCCTTTACATCTTTCCCAACATGTTCCCAGAATGTTCTCACCACTTTGCCATGATGTTCCCAACCTTGCCACATTCTGATCCCAACCTTTTCTTAACGTTTTCCCAGTGTTTTCCCAATCTTTCCACTCATTTCCCCACCATTTTTACCATGATTCGCCACAAGGAATGTGGCTCTAAGTCATCCATTTCCCACCCACCGTTCTAACCCTTTACCAGTTATAAATCAGTAAATTGAATGAAGACTCCCATTGATAGCCATTTGGACCAAGTTGTTTCCCCTGATTTCCCCCACCATTCTTCCCCAGGCTGGCTGGGTGCATCTTTGTGCAGAACGTCGAGGCCCCAGCCCTGGCTGTGACGGTGCCTGTCTTAACCCGCGGCTTGAACGACAAGAACGAGGAGGTGAAGCGCACCTGCTGCGGCTCAGCTGAAATCATCCCAATCGAAACGACCACGGTGACTATGGGGATCCACCTATTTTAAAGAAACATTCATATAGATTAACAAATCATATGTATATATATATATACATATACATATTCAACCATATTTGACTTATATACATATGTAAAAGTGTTCAAACAACTTATTGTACACGCATATATATATATATATCCATATTCTAGACCATTCATATCATATATATGACCTAATATATATATACAGTATACATCTATGTATGGCACTATCTTGAACTATTTTTAACTGCATCTTTAAGTTAAACATGTCGAGTCCCGTCGTCCTTCAGCCGAAGCCAATGGTTATAGGTTGATGGGGATGAACCACCATATCATAGCTATAGTAGCTGGATAAATCCATAGACGTTCTCGCTGACCAAGAATTCTTCCCAAAAATAGGGATGCGCTGACGCCATTATAGGTAAACGATAGCCTCCTGCCGGGGGAAGTATCTCATTTTGCCTCCAGCCATTTCTCCCACCCTGCATCTGGGCTGTTGGGACCCTCGGCCATTTTCCTGGGGATGACACTATTCTCTAAAAGGTGGTGAAACACAGAGGTGGGGACATGAAAAACAGTATCTACATCTACAGAAAAATGAACATTGGCTTAAAATCACATGGATGATGGGGATGGGAAAGACGGGCGTTATCCAAGAACTCAAGAACTGGTGAAAGACGGGGATGTAAGCAGTGTATGGGCATGGAAATCAGGATATGCATGCTGGAAACTCGTGAAAAGGGGAGGCGGGCTTGAAAGGTGGGAAAGATTTGGATCTCAAGTCACACGGACAGGATGGTTCGAAAGCACAGACATGGAGAAACACTGGGATCATCTGGGATCTAAGTTCGTACAATGTTGACACCATTGGACATGTTTTATCCGACAACATAAAACTATGGGGAACCATCAACCATTGGAATACCCTCTGGTAAACATTCACAGTTTGCTATTGAAAATGGCCCAGTCGAAGTAGTGGATTTACCCAGCTAAATAGCATGCTGGATCTTTCCATTGACCATAGCTATTGAAAATGGCCCAGTCGTTAAATAGTGGATTTTCCCATTAAACATGCTGGATCTTTCCATGGTTTTTGGTAAACGTTTTTTTCCGTCGGCCGGGTATCTTCTGTCGCTCCGTTGAGGTCAGATTGTGGACAATATGTGCAAACTGGTGGAGGATCCTGCTGAGGTCAGCGATCCTGCTGATGTTTCAATAAACAGATTTTTGGAGCAAAGAAATAATCAGATTGGAAAATATTAGAATATATTAATTAGAATCATGAAATACTGGTGATATTCAACAAGTGTTCAAAATCAGGTTCTGAAAAAACATGAAATACTGGTGATATTGAAAAAGTGTTTTTTGAATACCATTTGTTTTCCCCCAAGAAAGGCATAGCTGTGTTAAATTGCCAGTGAAGGGCTGAAACACGCTGTTTCTACGTAGCCTTTCCAGCTTGCATGTGTTGGAAGCAGCCCTTTGATGCAATGCAAAAGTCCAGACATCACTGGCGCTTGAACCCACAATCAAACCTGGCAATGGGCAATTTGTCATTTAATGATGAACATGTTGTTTAATGGAGATATACACAGGGAATTTTCCAGTGCCAGGCTGGGTTGAGAACAGGGTCGGGACCAATTGCTGACCAGGTATCGACTCAAATTCTTTTCCAATTTTCCAAGCATGACAAACCTGGGATTGTATTGTTGATGGGCAATGATCATAGGGGTAAGATTACTCTACTTATTCATGTGCACACAAAAGAGGAAGGGGCCAGGCAAGAAACATGAGTTATAGTGGCTGGTTTTCGCCAGCTTGATGCTTTGCTTGATGACAATTCTTTTGCTTCCCGGCCATGTAGGCACACGGATCCTGAATCACTATATAGATCTATAATATTCTGTCTATATATATATATACATAGTACAATATCTATATAGTACATATTTCTCAGGTTGAAACCAGCAGTGCAACCAGTGGGCGCTTTGGAGCAGGTGCTTCCCTTGATGCCCAAGTTGGAGCCCTTGGTGACATGGAAAGCTTTGGTTTTTCTGGTCGTTTTGGTGGGCTTGGTAGGTATTTCATTACGAAATGATAGGGGATATGATGGAAATCTGTGATTTATTGGGAGTTGATTCGGGAGTTGACCAAAAGAAGATAAAAGAAGTATATATTATGTATATATAAATATAATATAATATAACTTAATTATATATATATGTTGTGGATACAAGTCGGTTGACCAAAATGTATTTGGGTTTATCCAAAAGCGGGGGGGATGCATGGCGTGTTTTCGGGTTGTGCCCCATGTCCAAAACCATGGGATGGTTCGCTGCTGGTTTAGCTCGGTGCTTTGAATCTAAGTAACTTGTTGTGTTGTATGTGCTTCCACTCCCTTTCCATTACTAGTTTCTGCACTATTTTCTGCTAAGCAGCAAGTTTCACACTGCCCATCCCCAAGCCAAGATAGGTCCAAAAATCATGAATTTACTCAAATGTATCTAATTAATAGATATATATATATATACACGATAATATATGTATATATATATATATGATACATATGCATATGACTAATATTATGTTAATGCTGAAAACAATGATAAACCACTTTTTTGTCCAATCACTTTCACAGCAAAACCCGAGGTGAAGAATGCCACTGAGAAGATTTCCGACCCCGAGGTCGGAGTTGGAGCTGGGAATATATCGGGATACGTGATGTCAACATGTTGAACACTGGTGTTTCTGCCGTTGTTCAGGTTTGTTACAACTCCAATTAACTTGTTTTTGCATGTTTTGTTTTGGACATGTTTTGCCAACTTCCCCATGTTGCATGTTTTTTGCCAATGTTTGGGGGTGCAGTTGAGGTTATTGTGATAACTCTCATGGTGATCTCCATCACAAAGCACTTGCGATATGTTACGATCCAAGCCCTGTAATGGTGGCCATATCCCCACGTATCTTTATGGAAAACTGCACCGCCAAGTTCAGGCTTGCTCCAGTCTACAGTAAATCAATGGAAATGGGGCACCAAAATGTGATAAAATGTGTGGGTTCTACCTCTTTTTGATGGGGTTCCCCAAAACCATTGGTTACGGGGTTAATAATGGTTAATAATGGTTAAATAGTGATTAATGGTGATTAATGGTGACTATAGTCCTCCATGACTTTTGAAAGACTTGGGGTGCCATGACCGTCATGACCCAAGGGGAAACCCTTGATGGCTCGCCCAGAAAAACCAGGCCCGAGGTGTGGCCGAGAAGGCCTACAAGACCTTGCAGAAGGCCGCAGGTGAAGGGGCCCAGTCCCTGCAACAGGTACACCTCCGGGGTGGCCGGAGATGTGGCCGGAGAATGCCGGTTTGCTATGAAAAATATCCAGAACTGGGTGGTGGTCTCAAACATGTTTGTTAATTTTCCCCAATAGTTGGGATGATTCACTACTGGTTGGTGGTTTGGAACATTTTTTATGTTCCATAATGTATTGGGAATAATCCTCCCAACTGACTACTATTTTTTAGAGGGGTTGAAACCACCAACCAGAGAATGATAATGAATGATGTTAAGTTTTGTTAAGCTCGGATTTTGTTCAACCTGTTTGCACTCTTGGGGTGGCATATTTTAGTAGCAAAATCACATGTGGGCGACCCCCAAGTTTTAATCAAGTAGGGTTGATTCACACGGGGTCCCAGTTTATATGCCATGCTGAAGTCACAGCAATTATTTTTCCGTGAAATTGGATGACCATTTCCAACGTTTCATAGAGGTCAATCTACCCCATGGTAAGGAGTCCCTAGTGGTTTTGACTACCAGATTATAGATATGTACACACATAATGACATGGTTGATGTGGTTGGTTGGTGCGTTTTGTTCCACCTTTTTTTGAAATGAGCCCTATACAATGAATCTAAGCAAAATCGGTTTTAAAAGAGGTCATACTGGGATCTATAACCAACAGAATGATTTGGCTGTGCCTGAAAACAGGGTGTACCAGTATAATTACGGATATCGGTATAGCCGCAAGATAACTATTGAGGTGGGGAAACTTAGCTTCAAAACCATCAAATTTGGGAGTACCCTATGTGCATTCCATCTCGTTGATACATGGGGCATCATCCCAAAAAACAAACTTCATGTACTGGTGAGAAACTGGTGGCACCTTATTGCATTTTCATGGGAATATGTACTCACCTCAAATAGATTAGCTATGATTCGGCTATGATTAGCCATTTGTTCAAAGAGATACATGTTGAAACCAGCAACACATTTTCCAGACCTGTATCAGGTCGATCAGACTGTTGATCAACGGAAGAATAATCCCATCCCCTGAATCTTAAAACCATTTAAAACCCCCCATATGGGCCACCAAAATTCATAGATCCAATGCTAAAACAGTTGGTTTTAGGCTGGTATTCGAAAAGGCTGAGGCTTGCAGGGTATGCCAGAGACGATTCACTGGCCATTCGTGTAGAAACCAGAGAGCTATGTTGGATGTAAAGCCCTCCAAGGATCTATCCCCTGTGGGACCAATTGAAACTTTACATTCTTATTTGCTCAAGAAACAAACATGACTTCGTGTAGATTGTCCCTTAACCAATTGCTGGTGTCAAATAATTGTTTCACATGTCCATCCTAGGATGATGTGGAGTCCAATGATTGTTTCACATTTGGCATCCTACGAGCGTACCTAGGATTATCCAAACTGATGACTTCCATATTCACAATATTGTTTCGAAACACCAGTTCATTGTTGGTTCAACCTACTATTCACCAAGCATCAAACTAAACCGGGTTTCCCCATTGATTCAAGCCTAGTTCTTGTTAGAAGCAATGTTCAGTAAAAGCTGGTTCATATTTTAAAGTTTCTACTTCAAAGTTTCATAATCATGTTCATCCACATAGTTTCATACTATATAAATATGTTCATTGTTTGAAGTACAGTTCATTGGTGGTTTCATTTTTTCATGTTCAACTTCAACTATTGAACTGGGGTCATCTATTTTTCAGGAGGTGAATCAACATCCAACCAGATAAATAGTTTCCATGTTTAACTCATACGCGGAAAGAAAGCCCTTTCTGCTTTCTTTCATGATTTTGTTTTTCCCAAGAATAGATTCCGTTTGAACCACTGAAAAACCATGGTAACTCATATTCATACGACTCCAGGCACAGTTTTTTTTTCGTTTCGATGGTGCCATCCCTGGCGCAGGTGTCCATGGAATCGGCCAAGAAGCAGGTGGAGGCGGCCCTTGGAGATAAGAAGGCGCTGGGGCTTCAAGGGGGAGATGGGGAGCAAAGATATACTCCAGAAAATGGCGTTGAAAATGATGGAAAACACATCCAACTACATGGGAACATATAGGTACATGGAAGTAACATGTTTTTTTTGGATCTTCACCATGAGAATATGCTTCTCAACAAGCTAAGTATGGGATATCAGCAGCCATAGGGGATATTGATGGCCTATCATTTGTCACTTTTCATGTTGATGGCTAGACATATATCAACACTACCCTCCAGTTTCATCGGCTACATGGCTAGCTGGGACATCCGCTATATCTAGATTGGTATCGCTCTCAGAAAATCATCGAACTCAATGGGGGCTTCAGGGCCTGGCTGCTGATTGGAAAATCCCGGGGTTTTCCGATAAGGTCTGGCGCCTGGCAACGGAAAATACCCTTAAAAAAAACGCAGGTTTTGTTGGGAACATCAGCTTTATGCATGGACATGTGTCATTGCCATGTTTTACCGGAGGGTATACTACATGGGGATGATTACAGCCCACAATTAACGGATATCGGGATTCCGGGATACTTTTTCACCAACCTGCGCACTTTTCATGGCTCGTATGGAAAGATGAGGGGATGGTTTCCTGATTCACCATCAACATTTTTGATTATAGGTTAATCCATGTGTTGGGAGATGGTCATCAATCCATATACACGGGGATTTATGATGGAATGTGTGATGATTTATGTATTACTATTATATACTATATACTCATTAAATAAGTGGACTCCCATGGATGACCATACAATAAATACACAAAATGCTTTCACATGTTTGATTCTCAGAACCGGTGAGAATGAGCTGGAAGTCATCCAAATGGGGTGTACTAATACTGTTATTTTCAGGCAAACCATTCTTGTCAACGATTCTGGTGTTGATGTGACTGAAAATAGGGTATACTATGGTATACTGTATAACCAAAAAAAATGCATTTTTTATGGGAAAATGAAGATCAATAGGTACATATCTTCAATTATGGTAATATATCCCTCATAAATCCAGCAGGTATTATTGCAGTTATAAACAAACCAACATGAAACATATCAAACGGAATCAAGCGTTCCTTTTTCTGTAAAACAAATATTATATAATCCATACGCATATAATCCATATTAATATAATATAAGCCATAAATACACATGTATAATATATAGTATATATATAATATAATATATAGTATAAGATATACAATATAATATATATTATATATATATGCGTTCATGTCCCGCGCATGAAACTTGTTATTTTCTATACATCTGTATATATATATATATATTTATATTAATTAGAAGCCCAATAAAACAAGTTATATTTCATTCACACATATATACATAATATATATATACTATGATATGGCTTATATAGAGGCTATTAACCATAATAAATGGCTTATCCCAATATATATTATAATGTTAGTGAATATGTTCGGATAATGGCCATTAACATCTCTTAACCATAATAAATGGTAGTTAATATGATGATGGTTTATTAACCCAACATTATGACTATTAACCATCATCATATTAACCAAAACCGCTAGGGCTCTGGCGACGTCTATGATGCCGAGCTGAGCCACGTGTCTGCCTTGGCGGCCTGTGCGGCGAACATGCGGGTCTTCGAGGCTCGATTTGTCAGCAAAAATTTCGGTTGTGGACTTCAATGTGAATATGGATGATATCTGATATCTATCTATCTATCTATCTATCTAACTATCTATCTATCTATCTATCTATCTATTTTTCTATCGATCTATCTATCTATCTATCTATCTATCTATATCTATATCTCTATCTATCTATCTATCTATCTATCTATCTATCTATCTATCTATTTTTCTATCTATCTATCTATCTATCTATCTTTCTATCTATCTATCTATCTATATCTATCTATCTATCTATCGATCTATCTATATAGCGCACATCAGCTCGCTCCGTTTAGGTACAGTGACTAGCGTTTGGTCACTCCAATTCGCAATATCAATAGTGGACGCAAATAAGTGAACAAAGCATTATTCGCGGGTATCGAGACTAGAGAATGCTTATAGCGGTGAATATGACAGCGATCATATACCGTAGCGATAGCAAATAATAGCATGAATTGTACCATACGGCTATGATAATTGAATCCAATGGTTTACTTTTTTTTGTGCGGGGGGTTATGCTCTCAATGGAGATCATCAGCCACTGGGAATCCCGGCCAGGAAAGCGCATGGAAGAGCGATGTGGGTCACCGGTCACGTCAAGTGGGTACGTCAAGTGTCATGTGGAAGTTTCCTAAAATGGGGGGTACCCCCAAATCATCCAAATTAGACCGTTTTAGGATTCAAACCCATGGTTTTAGGGATCGCCAATTTCAGAAACCGGTGGTCCCTCACCATTTGTTTCCCGTAGTGAGATAGATAGATCCATGGTTCTTTCATCTACATGCAGTAGAGGAGATGAAGAAAGGCATAGAGCAATTAGCCCCAAGTATTCCTTTGGGTGGCTTGCCAAGAATTGAATGTGAATCAGAAATTTCACTTTGAAGTACATGTGTTTTAATCATAAAGCATTGTTTTGTTTGGTTAACCTCCCCTTCTTACTGTTTTTTCTTGGGGCCCGATCAATGCTTGTGACGCTTCCAAACAAATCTCTCCTCTACCATGTTTTTTTGGTTAGGACTTCCGAAACAAACATGAACAGCCTTGGGAACTGCAAGTGGTGCCCCCCCGAAAAGAGTTTGCTGGCTTATAAACCCGCTTAACTATAGACATATCGCAAAAGAATATAAGCCTAGCTATGTGGCTCCCAAGATAACTTTCACAATGCAATGGGTAGATCCATGGGTCATTCTCTTGCAGGAAACATTGCCCAAAAACAACTCTCTGTTTGAAGGATATCCAAAGCCACTGATGTAGCTTGATTCTGTATATACAAGTGAGTCATACAACTTTATAATTTATGGATGTTGGATATTTTTCCCTGGACTACGATTGCTTCCAAAACCAATAGCTGAACAGTTTCTTGATGTTTATCGAAGATATGCTAAGGAGTGCTTACGCAAAAATAACTTCAGGCATCAATTGTCAGTGGTTTATGGCTTCCAGTTTTGTTTACTAGTTTTTTTTGTTAATCGTGCATCTTACGAACATGTTTCCCACTTGATCAGTATACCTGCGGTCATGCATGCTGAATGACAAGTCAGAGAAGTTGCTAGATACAACAACAAAACCTGGGCTGCGATGTCACCAATAATTTCCAGTTTTCTTCGGCTTTAGGTCTGCAGTTTGCCGAAGATCTTGGAAACAAATACCCTATGGGGGCATCGGGGGATCACGTCACATGACCACATTCTTTTTCAGTGTCCAAAAATTCAGGATGAAATTCCCGGAACTCTTCCATGATTCCCCCATTTTCCCTAGGGAATGGTTCCATTTCTCCATTCTTCGGTGATGGGAAAGCAGCGTCGTCTCGTCAGGTTACCTGGCGCCCTTCGACCAAGTCACCGAGGAGCTGAGGGCCAAGATGGAGATTGCGGCGAAGCCCAAGGAGGAAGTGGAGGAGGTGCCGGGGGGGCTGGGATTGGTCCGGTTGGGGAAAAGGCTGATGGATGAAAAGTAAAGTGGTTGAGTTTACCGATGAAATGGTTGAGTTTACCTCTGAAATGGTTGAGTTTACCTATGAAATGGTTGATTTTACCTATGAAATAGATGATTTACACAGATTGAAATAGTTGATTGACCTATGAAATAGTTGGTGTAATCATAGTGACCTCATTGTGACCGAACCCCGGGATCATGGGAATCCTGGGAATTGGATTGGGGGAATCATCCCCTAAATCACCTAAGTTGAGTGAAATATGATAATTTACTCAGCAATGGAAGGGTTACCTGGCTGGTCAACGAAGAGTTTGCTATGGAAAATGGCCCATAGCCATTTAGTTTGAATAGATTGTTTGTTGATTTAGCTATTCAAAAGGCTGATTTTCCATAGTTAGGTTAGTTTACCAAAGGGTAGCTGGTTTTGGGAGTTTTTGTTGGGGATTTGATGTTTTTTGTTTTTTTTACGGGATGACACAGAGTTTTTTTCTGGCTGAAACTTTGAATGGATCTTGAGGGTGATAAAATGATGCGGATATGAGCATATAGTGGGGGAATGCAAACTACATAAATTTATGGAATGTAGAAACCAACCATGGATAGAATCAATGGATTTCAATGGCGATATCATGCGGATATCATGCAGCCGGACGCCGGATGGATACGTTTTGTGGTGCCCCAGTTGGTGAGGTCGGGGAATCCTCCCGATCTGACCAAACATATCAGGATGGGATCACTCCCAGAAAGGCACAAGGTGGTGCCCCCAATCATGTTCCTTGGTTGATAAACCCAGACAGGTAAAGATAATCCCATGTGTTAGCCAAGTTAAAAACCATAAGTGACCTAACTTGGGGCACCACTGTGTAGTTGTGGATAGTTGAGCTTTGTTTGCTAAACCCCTGTTGGTTGAGCATATGACATATGGGATTATAGTTGATGATATCCCATAACGCCTGGAAAGGGAGTTGGGTTTTGCTGGCTTGACCATTACATATGGGGATAACATGGTCATGATTTTAGAATTGAGAGTCTGGATATTTAAGCATCAACAATAGGTAATGCAAAGGCGAACAGTGGCTGCTTAGCTCTTGTTTGTTGAGCATATGGGCTTTCACTGCCTGGTACATGGAATGGGACTACAATCATGATTGAACCGAGAATACCGCTGAATCAGCTAGAACAAAAGGATGACAGAAGGTCTTGAACGCTGCCAAGTTGGGTTAAGCATTCCCCATATATGCTAGTAGGAGAATATATATATATAACCATTCCCCACCTGTTAATATAAGTTATATGTTAGTTGGGTTAAACCATAAAACCGAAAATGCTCTTTAAATAATATATTTGACAATACATTTGACCATATTTGACCACCGAACATGGTGTTTTTTTTTTTAAACCATATGCATTCCCCATATATGTTCCTGTTAAAGCACCATATTTTCGGTGGTCAACTCCCGATCCATCCCTTGCAAAACCATCCCTCGCAAGCGCAACGACTTTTTGACCATCCGCCGCAGGAAGACACTGAGGGCGTTGACCTCTACAAGGCGGCGCCCCATGGCCAACTGCCCCATGGCAATCCCCCAAATATAATCAAATATAAATATATATATATATATAATTATATATATACAAATACATATATATATATGTAGATACATGCAAATATACACATATGTGTATATTAATATATATAGTATGAGTTAGAATGACCTCACTGTGGCATCACTGGAATGACGGTGAATGTATAGGGGAATCACCCCGAAATGGCAGTATGATAACAGCTGTTTTCAGTCTAGGGAATTATTGTAATTCAGCAATCATATACATATTTAATCATATCTATCTATATATATACACGCATAAATCGCACCATGAAAAACGTGGCTGTAAACCACAGAATACACCTTGGAATATACACTCATGCCAAAAATCAGCAGGCCTTATGGCTGGGTTTATAATCACATCAGGACTTACCCATTGAGTCAGAGCTACATTCACGAATAGTGGGCCTCCCCAAGCTCGGAAATACCCATCCAACATAGAGAATTTCCTCCAAAGTTTCAGAAGAAAGAAACACTTTTTTTTTTTGTCCCACTGCAAAGTGTCAGAATCCGGCAAAATCAACTCATCCTTAAATTTCCGAGAAAAACACATACACCACAGTGACACCACATATCTCTAAATCGTCCTTCAGAAACACAACACCATCGGTTTTCAGTCGCAGGGTGCTTTCTCACTGGCGTATGGTACCTTGACCCTGCTGCGAGATGCCAAGATGCACTTGAAAAGGAACCGTGCCTTGATCGAAATGTCAGGGTCAATAAGATGAATGCGGCAGCATTTAAAAAAAAAAAGAAATGGGTAAACCTTGGTGATGGCCAACGCAACTCAATATCTAATTGTAACTTGGGGATGTATATACATACATTACATACATACATACATACATACATACATGCATGCATGCATGCATGCATACATACATACACAGATACACAGATACAGAGATACACAGTTACACAGATACACAGATACACAGTTACACAGATACACAGATACACAGATACACAGACAGACACACATGAATTCATACATACATATTCATTGTATATATATATATTATATTTGCATTTTTTTTATATACATATTTGTTTTTCTGGAAGGAACTGAAGGTTGAACTTTTTACAGGATATCTCAGATTGGCCATGGCATGATGCCGTAAGAGTCAATGGAATTTCAAGCCATAAACCGATTAACCTATGGCCGATAGCAGCTTGGGATTACCAACTCACATGTTCTATGGGGAAAGGTTTCAAAATCATTTAAGCCCATCATTCATGTGTCTATGTCATTTGGGAAGACCCCAGCATTTGTGAATTGACACATTGACTAAATGATAAGCAGAAGCCCCGACGTGATGTTCAAAACGGAATCGTTTCAGAGCCGAGGCTTCTATGGTTTGCTGGGACCCAACCAGTGCGGCAAGACCACGTGACCTGGACCACTGGATCTGAAGAGGATGTTCTGTTTTGGATGGTTATCCTTCGGTTCTGATGTTGCCCAAAAAAACAACTTTTTTGTGCCACTATCATATGTTTTCTGTCAGAGCAGTACATAGGTATCTTAAATCCGCTAAAGGATGATTGTGCTGTGACGTTGAGAGCAGCAGTTTCCACATGGCGCCTTTTCTGTGCGCCACAATTTGAACACATCCGCACCTGTGTCAACACACGGCTCCGGTTGTAGAAGGTACTACTGTATTATACTGTATTATGTGATACTCGTATGTTCAGATTTTGCTTTGAATGGTGTCCGAAAGTGTTGGCTCACAACCAAGGGTAGCCTTCGGAACTTGATGTTTGCAGCATACTTCATGCCATGCCATGATGTATGCAGATTGGATTGTCCCAAGTTGTTTGTGGTTGGTCGCGTTTGGTCTACTTGCTTCCATTCAAAAGCCGGATGGTTGGATATGAACAACCGTGTTCTCCTTCATCTCGATGTTTGTTCCGCAAGTAAATCAAAAAGGAATTGCTTTTTAAAAGAAAACATGTATCCACATTTGTTGTAGAGTGTTAGAAAAAGGCACACAACATATTCAGGTATAGTTCGGCACATATCACTAAATCACCAGTCGCCAGTAGTGTTCATCTAGATATTGAGGTCAATGTATGTTACTACATAGACATGGTAAGATTACAACATGTTTGTTTTCCCAGGATACTTTTTGTTTTTTTTAATACGTCGTTGGACAAACTGCCATTTCAATTGGTATAGCGGGCACCGGAATTTCAATTGGAGTATTTATGTTTTGGTTTCATGGGGAAAAGTGACAAGAAACTCATGGTTTTGCCATCCAAAGTGATATGAAAATCTGGTGTTTTCCATGATTTTTGGTTCATCAGGAGCGGCTGTGCTGATGTTTTCTAGGCTGCCGAAGATCCTCCATGGTGGGATTGAACTCTGAAATCTTCCGAAAAAAAGAAGTCTCCTTGACTTGGGGACCCACGAAACATCCCTTTGTTTCGAAGAAGAACTGGATTTTGGGGACCCACCACACCCCTTTTTTTCGAGGAACTGGATTTTCTCAAAAAATCCTTTGGGCTCCTGAGGCTCATGCGCGCCATTGCCAATGAGCAGCTGGAGGGCTTCCCAAAGCGTGATGCCGCTGGGACTGGAGGGCTTCCTTCCGACTTCGGGAATTCTGCCAGCGACCTTCATTGTTTGTAAAACACCTCCATTTATAGTGGGTCTTCCCATTCAAAGATCCATATAAAAATCGTGGATTTTTCCAGCTATAACCCTCCAATTCGTTCTCTAAGGAGCTGAAGAGCGTCTTTGTGGAGCATGAGATCGAGGATGAGGAGGTGGTGGTTGGATCGACATGGGGAATATGATTAACGGGGGTATAAGGCGTTATATTGCGATGTCATGATGGATGTTATTCTATATATGGGATGTTATATACCCATATAATTATAATCTAATTCATTAAATATATTGGGATGTCATGGGATATAGATAGAATAGGAGTTAATGGAATGTAATGGGAAAAACACGGAAGATGTATACTAGTTCTGGATGAATTTCAGGCAGCGACCCCACTGGCTGCCGTAAACAACGTAAATGATGGGAATCCAACTCATCCGAAAAGGAACAAATGATACCAATACATATATTATGGATAATTATCCATGTATATAGTATAATGATGAATATATCCATGTATGGTATAGTTATCCAATTATTATATGTATATGGGGTATATGTATATATATACATTTTATATATAATATTATATTATATATATAATGTATATATTGGGTCAATGAATTATTATGGATAATTATCCATGTTGATCCACGGTCCAGGGTAAGGCATGCCAGGCTGGGAAAGTCATCAAAGCGCGACATGGTTGGAGATGGGGAAGCCAGCATGGTTGGATATTAGTTATTAGATGGGTACTTACATATATTTCCAATAGGTGGAATATCCACATATTGGAATATAATACCTGGATACCGCTAAATGGATGATTTAGTTGCCGCAAAGCCACCTTAGTTCGAACCTGATTCAGTGATGGCCCTGCATTCTTTTTTTTAACCCGTGCCATCCGGTGCCATCCGGTGCCAGCTGGTTAGAGGTGTACCATGGGATGCGGTGAACCCAAGTAGAATCTTTGCAGAGGCCATGGATGGTGCTAAAAAACCAGTCAGAACGCCATTCTGAGATGGGTATTTTAGTCAAATTTGCCCCAATAATTACCATGGCTTAGTACCATGTTAATGATACTATGAATCACTGGTTAGTAATGTTTTTATTTCACTGGTATTTTTTGATACTAATCACAATAATACTAATCACTGGTTAATAATATTAATAATTATATGGTTAGTACATTCAATCTGTGGTCTGTGGTCCCTTCTGGGGCTTAAATTTAATCCATCACGCAGGTGGGCGTCCAAGACGATGGCTTCCCCATCCTCTCAGTGGACAAGCCTGGTTGGTGGTGTCATGGCGAATGGCTTAAGGGGAAGGATGGTATCTAAGGTTGACCATATGTTGACCATATTTGTGTACATAATTAGATATACATAGATGTAGCATCAGATATGTGTGTCTGTAGTATTTTTTGAACTTTATATACATATATTCTTGCTAGACAGAAATGTCCATTTACTTTCATTACGAACAACATTGATGGCTCATACTTCCACGTAGCCCAAAATGACGGAATGGCCATTGGTGAATCATAGCCACAACGAGGCATAGGTTCCTCTGACTCTGGTGCTGGCACCATCTTAACTCTGTTGGTTGATTCACCCCTTTTTCAGACATGTATCAAAAGCTAATCATTGCCCTTTTTGCTCATTTTTTAGATAAATCTATGTTGCATTGAACATCATTGAACTTGTTTCAGTTTTTTCCCCAATCAATGTCTCTTGGCTGATCCTCCATAAAAGTCCAACTCCTCTGCATTTGGTGGGGATGGATTTTGAATCTTCTGCGGTTGATTCGCCATTTCCTCCGATCATCTTTTCAACTTCCAGCCATTTCTGGTGAAACATCTACACTAAAAGGACCAGGTAACACGTGATGTCTTCGATGATGTTCTTAGCCGGTTTAGAGGTGGGTAGTCCACACCTGCAACGACATCTACAAGTTGGAACCCCCAGTGAAGGAAGACACTGTGAAGGACGGCGTTTTGGGGCTGGGTAAAGGGTGGATCCACCTTTATATGTGTGTTTATTTTTTTTTATTTCGAGACTATTGATTGCTATTAGTATTGTATCTATTATTGGATATTATTTGTAATATCACGAGTATTGTATACTGCTGGGACATTTTGAAGGGAATACCCAGACTAATCAGCTAGAAATTGACTTATAGTCTTGAAGGACATGTGCGAGAAGCCATGTAATTAAACAGCCCATGAGTCACAAAAACATATTCAAAAGGCACAGCTGATTCATATCTTTTGGTCCCCAGTGATGATTCCAGTGATGATTCCAGTGATGGACGCTGCAAAATGAGGGTTCCAGTTCCAGAGATGGTGGTACTGTATATAGACGATGCTATACATTGCCAGCATTTCAATCACCGTCGTCATCATCTTCGTCATCATAGCAATATATCACAACAAATGATGTGATGAACTATGACTGGTTGGTGGTTTGGAACATTTTTTTATTTTCCCCAATAGTTGGGATGATGATCCAATCTGACGAACTCATATTTTTCAGGGGGGTTGAAACATGTTGAAACCACCAATTAGATGATATTGGCATTAGTAATCAGCCTTTTTTTATCACCAATTAGATGTTCACCATATTATATGGTTTGACCGTGGCACCACTTGGCACCACGAATCGCAGGAATTGATGAAGTCGATCGGCTTCGGATACCCGGGTGGTCCTGACCGTGCTGCGAATCTGGAACTGCCCGTGACCTCCTACTCAGGCCCGACACGAGATGAGCATCAAAACCATGCAGAAATTGAATTTTAAATTGATAGAACTGCTCAATGTCATGGCTGACAGGCTTCTTTTGGGTGAATCGGACTTGCTATGGATTCATATTAGGGCATATTGATTTTCTGGTTGGTGGTTTCAAACAATTTTTATTTTTCCTAATATATGGGATAATCCTTTCCATTGACGAACTCCATCATTTTTCAGAGGGGTAGGTCAACCACCAACCAGTTTTCCATTGATTTTCGGCCATGAACCCAGGGCCCAGTTTTCATGGGATGAGACTCCTCAGGCGGATGGAAGATGAAGATGCAGCTCTGTGCCGCACAGCTGATGAACGCGGATGTCTTGATGTTGGACGAAGCTTGGCCAAGCCCAGCGCAAGTCAGCGGGCGCATGGTGAGTTGTGAGCCATGATGGGGAGTATAGCTTGATTGGTCGTTTAATGGGACTTATACATACAAATAACTCCCGCAGTTCTTGGGGATTATGATCACCTGTCAACCTACTATTTAGATCTATTTAGATCTATTTAGATCTATTTAGATCTATTTAGTATAATGAGATGGGATAGGGGTATTTTGCACGATACAAGTTGTTTCTTTGCATGCTATCGCGAATTCGATTCGTGGAGATTCACAGACTGATCTGGATCCGTAAGCTCAGCACTGATAGATGTTAGACTCGCCACAACGCGGGAGGAGAGCCAATGAATCGACCCATGGGCCAATGGGTGTGTATGAAAGTGGGGAACACCAACATCCATTAAGCTTCCATGATTTTCTTTGGCTTCCGAATATGCATCACAGTGGAACTGTGGAACTGTTCTCAGGAGCCCACTGGACACTTGGATGTGGACAACATCAAATGGCTACTTGGTTTGATCCGTTTGAACATATTTTTGGTGTCTTTTGCAATGTGCAGAACCAAAGCTCTCATCCAATCGGATTTTTTCTATTGCTCATGTTTGATTGATTTTTGGGGAAGCTGGCTGATCATGGGATGTCCCAATTTTGAGAGAGACACAGTTGGAGTCATCTTGGCTGGCTCTTGAATCTTTGTTGAATGTAGCGAGAAGGGACTGCAGCTTTAAATGCTGGGGCCGCTGGGGTTGAGATTGTTCGTGTGGACCCAGTATAGTGCACCCAATTTTTGTGCACGCTTTGCGTTACTGTAATCATTTGGTCAGGCATGTTTTCACAAATGTTGCGCTATTACCTTTGTGCGGTCACCATTAGTTGGTTGTTGTTGGCTTCCATTTAGAGCCATTTTGTCGTCGCTATTCACGGGCAATGCAGATCTCCCCCACGGTCGGAAGGCGATGGCAACCACTCTGAGGATTGCGTACGTGCATAGCCTATAGACAGACATGGAACCCACAGATATGGCCACTTTTAACCCTCAAAGCCTGGAAAAATCTGCCCCCGCAAATTGCGGTGACGGAACTGGTCACCGAGGTTGGAGGATTGGCTGGAGTCCTTCCCTGGTTCCATCATCTGCACGAGTCACTTCAGCCCTTTCCTGGACAAAATGTGCACCCACATTATCGACTTCCAGGACTGGAAGTCTAAGATTGGTGACCCAATGGTTGAGGGGGAAAAAAAGGCATCCTCACTGAAACAGCTCCAAAAAGATGGCTGATAGGGATTGCACCTTACTTTTAATAGTAACATGGGATATACGGTTTGATGAGCACAATCACTGGGTTTTCAAAATCCATGAGCAGGATAAACTTTATCAAAACACCCATGATTGTTTGTTCTATCCCTGGGATTGATTCTGTTCAACCACCACACGGAGTCAATGAAGTAGTTGAGCTAGATATATCAATTCACTACCATGTATGACACGCATGTCCATCCTAAATCTCCTAATTGCTAGCCCTATCAGTTACAGTATCTCCCCATTTTAAAATTTTAAAGACATAGGTGTGTGCATGTTTGACACTTCTAGCTCCATCATTTGTCCCATCATTTTCCAATGAAATCGGAGAAAAAAGCGGTTTGCGAGGTCCAGCAGCTGGGCGCAGGACCGAAAGCTGAAGACCTTCAAGGGAGTGAAGGGCACCTGCCTCACTCAGTTTGTGGAGAAGTACCCTGAATCCTGGACGATTTCCATCGGGTTGCACCATGTTGCACCACCTAAATTTGAAGGTTAAGTCATGGTGGTTTTTCCCTATGATAACCATGGGTTTCAGTACTGACTGATCGTTCATGACTTGGATAAAATCTGGGGTGCACCTATTTTAGGATCCATAAACGAGCAGCGAAGAAATGTTGATTGATGATGAGTCTGATTATATAGTTCTGGGCTGTTACTGCCTGGTTGATTGGGGATTTTGAACCGACCCATGAGTGAATGCCTACAGTATCAACCAACGAGTTTTTCAAGGGATGACAGGACGGACAGAGGGTATTGAACACTGCTTCTTTGGTGCGTTTGAGATTTTAGGGAAAACATGAATCCACTGGTGAGAATAATTGTCCCATTCAATCCACTGGTGATGAAAGCTGTTCATGAAAGCTCGCTGAAGTGCTAGCTTCAAGTCCCGAAGTTGCTTCAGCAAGGTATTTGGGGGCTGAAATCTCCAATCATAAAGTTTTATAAATTTGACGGGTATGAGCATGGGCTCATCCCCCCTGGTTTGACCCTCGCTCGTCCGGGGCTGGAGTCACGTATCTTGAGATATCATGGTCAGTAGCAGTAGCACTGCATTCATGATCATGATGAGACATCATTATCTCATCATTTTCACCCTGCCGCTCCATCCCCTCCTCTTCCCGGTTGTACCCGCCCTTCGAGCTTTCGCTCCTTACCCCTTGGCCTCAAGTCTTGTATCACTTTCCCGTAAACATCGTAAACTAACACCTCGATCCGGCGAATGGCCCATGTTTAGGGAGAAGTACACTCTTCTGGACCCCACTTGCCAGGGCCTATGTTAGTTGAGGAAATAAATGGAATAAATTTATTTTGTGTTGGGAAGACAAAGTAAAAACAAGCATATTGTATAGATTGTTTTTTTTTGAGGGAAATCTGCTCAATATATTGTTATGTATTCGATTAAGTTTATTGACCTCACTGACCTCACTGCGACCTCACTGGAATAAAGGTTAGTAAAGGGAAACTATCCCAAAATAGCATAAAATAGCACAAAATAGCCATAAATAGCAGGCCTGAATGATTCGAACTTATCCAGATGTATGTGTTTAGGAAGATCTTGGTCCCAAGCCCCAGGAAAAGAAAGCCTACTTCGAAATCAGTTCCCGGGCTCAGGTGGTTGTTTTCGGAAGCCGGGAACTGCTCACCCTTTGGCAGTGGTGTTGACATTCATTGGGAAATTTCGAGGAAAAATCATTGGTATAATATGGTATACCCTCTGGTAAACTAACATAGCTATTGAAAATTGCCATTTATAGTGGATTTTCCCATTGAAAATGGTGATTTTCCATAGCTATGTTAAATTACCAGAGGGTAACCATCAAATGTTTGATGGTATCCAATGATTGGTGGATTTCAAATGATATTCCTATTATCGACGGCAAAAAAAACATGATTGATGGTACAATCAATAATAGAAATATCAACCACTAATGGTGAGCATCGGGTCTGATCCGACGGGTTTATGAGGCTCGACAAAGCAGAGCTGGGGTGGCGGATCAAAAAAATCTACGTTACTCATTTTCAGAAAATGACATTTAGATAAATTTAGATATTAGATTTCCATAGATTTCCTGGATCAAAAAAATGGACTTTGAGTCCCTACTTTCTGAATAGCCGCTATCAATCGTGGCTGAGAATCTCTACATCTTTTTGAAGGATGGTATAGATGGCCCTAATCGAAATAGATGGTTTACCTGAGTTTACCGAACTTAAAAATGGGTGGATCTTTCCATGGCAAACTGTTAAATAACCAGAGGGTAATCATTTATCAAGCTAAGGGTATCCTCCCTTTGAGGCACCACCTGAAAGAATTTTTCGGCCTTTCTTGGCGTACCCCATGGCTCCAGGATTCGCAACCCGTAGACTGGGCAGTTTGAGAACTGCTGCAAGAAATCCTGGTGTATGCAGCAAAGTCATACGTCGGTCTTACCTAGATTTGGATAGATTTCATTGAATCCATTTTACTGAGTCCGTACTCTTTACCTTCCAAATACTAATCCCCTCTGGCAATCAGTTGGCTGGAAAATCCAGCAATAGTTCGATGATTTTCCCAGCTTTAAACCCCCAAATCATCCATTTATAGATGGATTTTTCATGATTTTCCATTATAAACCATCCAGCTATTGGGTACCCTCCATCTACAGTGGATGTCCCACATTTTCCCTATGATTTTCCCAGCAGATTTTCCCAGCAGAAAACCACACCTCTCAGGCAACGAGACCATGAAGTTCGTCTTCCCGGAACCAGGTCCGTTGGAAGGCGTTAAGAGTCGCAGCAAGGCGCGGCGCCAACCATGGAGATTTTACCACATTTATATGGACTAAGCACCCAAACATCCAACAATTGTTATTTCTTCAGTTTTTTGGACATGGGTTTGTCTGAAAATAGTTAGGTACATCAAGTCGATTCTTTGTTGGTTATATTCCCTTTATATATTCCCCTAACCCTATTATATTCCATTATAATGTCAACCCTGGATTAAAAAAACCCTAGGCTGCCTAGGCTGTTTAATTGGGAGGGTACCATTTAAGTATCAGATTATGACTATTGGATACCCCCCTAATGGCTTATTAATCTGGGGTTGACATTATTTTCCAAAATTTGATTGCTTTTGGGTCTACTCTTGGATGTCCATCCCAGTTGGCAGATATCCCTGGGGCACCAGCTTGAAGTACGGTGTCAACTTGACACCACAACCGTTTAAGAACAATATCAAATAGCCATAAGAAACAAATTGCCATCAATAAATTGGTAGATCTGATAACCACTGAAAATCATGGACTATATGGATAAGAATTGAAGAAATACCGGTGATATTGAGCACATCATTCAAAAGCGCTTGTCCACCATGGCAGGTCATCCTGCGCATGAATAACGTGAGCTTCACCTACCCCACGAAGGACACGGGGCGTCCACAAAACCAAAACCGGGCAGTCAGCGGCAGAGACACCAGCTGTATGTGACGTTCGGAAAGACATCACAAACTATATATAGTAAATGAAATACATAATATATTGATATATACATATCTTTGTCGAAACAATCCTCGTTACATAAGATGACCATATTTATATGTGGGATTTTCCTGCGGCCCATGCCATGTAGTACATGTAGCTGATGTTTCCATCAATTTTCCCCAAGTTCATCTCAATCTTCCCAGTTAACAGGTAATTCGAATATGGTAAACCCTAAACCCTAAACCATCCCCAAAATCATCATTTTTTATGGGTTGTATAAACCATCCCCAGATGGTGTGTTTATTTCTAGGTTTCCCACGTTAAATTAATCATCACCATATATCACCATCAATCACCATTGAGTCCCTATTAAAGACATTTAAACACCATTACTCACCATTAAACACCATTAAGTATCCCATGAAATAATGAATTAACCATCCTGAAGTCGCCATTTTGGATGGTGAAACCCAGCATTTCGCAGCAGGACAAGCCCACCATCATGGACGTCAGCTTGACGGTCTCGCAGGTCTCTCGCGTGGCGGTGATCGGCGCCAACGGTGCCGGCAAGTCGACGGCCATCAAGGCGGCTGGGCCGGGGGGGATAGCTATAGGGTGATAGCTACAATGGTAATCTGGTTGGTGGTTTCGAACATTTTTATTTGCCATAATATATGGGATACTGTAATTTTTCCCATTGACTAATATTTTTCAGAAGGGTTGAAACCACCAACCAGAATAGTTCATTGTTTTGGTTTCATTATTACATGATACTTACACATGATAGTTACATGATATGGTAGTTCATATTTCATGTACCATCATGTTATTTCCGGTTAATGGTTGTGAAAACTATCTATAGTGATAACTATATGGTTGTCACACTATAGTTCTAGTTTTTTTGGTGATATCTATTTGTGATCTCGTCCGCTGATGGATCTACTTGGGGGTGAACAACTCCAGTGAAATATGGCATATCCCCACTGGATTATATGGGATTATAGGGCTTCTATGTGGATAAACCACGGATCCCAAGTGGGATGCACATCCAAGGGGGATTACCTGGCTGGTTACCTGGCCTCGAAATGCTTCGTCCAGGTGTTGGTGGGTGAACAGCTGCCCACTGAGGGCACCATCTGGAAGGTGGGGATGCTGATATGGCTGTGTCCAGAAATGTTGTATACCGGTATGCCCCAAAATTGTTATTTCGATGGGATCCTAATATGGGGTCATGCATTTGGGTTTGCTTTCAATGAACTTTTATTTTTACGGTAGGAGTCATTCGAGTAGGGATCCCTACTAATGTCAAGTGAGGATTAATAATCCCCCGCCAATTAATCAACCACCACTGCCCAAAAAGAAATGGTAATTTAAAAACAGGTGGTCCCCCCTGATTAATAAATCGGTTGGCCTACCCCCGATCAATCAACCACCAGTGCTGAAATTAATGTTTTTATCCAACAATTTTTATTTCCAATTCCTTTTATTCCATTTTTTTTACTTTTTTCATCATCAGTGTTATACTTAAGGTTTAAGTTGATCATTGAAAATTTCAAAAAACAACTATTCCCCAAATGATCGATTTCTAATTAAAATCTTTATGAAAATCATCAGTTTGGATAGCTCCCAAAGGGTACCC
>Ga0126342_10004651_pt1 | contig 23573 bp, 26 predicted proteins | sample Cyp1metagenome_FD_92528 | JGI IMG/M metagenome (GOLD analysis project Ga0126342, IMG submission 92528) | Coral microbial communities from Lord Howe Island, Old Settlement Bay, Australia - Cyphastrea 1 metagenome | ecosystem: Host-associated > Invertebrates > Cnidaria > Coral ...
CCTCCACACCCCTCTTGTCCTATCCCCCGCGACAACAACAACAACAACCACCACCACCACCACCACTACCACCACCACCACCACCACCACCACCACCACCACAACCAGAACCAGAACCAGAACCAGAACCACAACCACAACCACTACCGACGAACACCACCACAACAGCAGCAGCAACAACAACCACCACAACAACAACAACAGCAACAGCGACGACAATTTTGATACAACCCGTTAAGGACCCCAAACATCATTGGGGCCACCATCTTAGCAGCTGTTCCCTGCGTTCAACAGGCTCGCGCATGATCATCCTGGTGACCGATGGTAGGCCAGCGGATCATGGAATAAAATTGGGGTTTCTTAAAATGAGGGGATCCCCAAGTCACCATAGGTTTCAGTATTAAGTCATGGTCTAATGACTTGGAATTTCAAAGGGACAAATATCCGTCTGCTATCAACAACTACCCCAAGACAAAGTGCCTCACGGAGTGAGGTGGATGATTTGGGGGTACCACCCATGTTTTGAAACCTCATATTGGGGTCATCAAATGTGGCAATTTAATGGGATAATAGAATGAAGTATAGCGAGGTAGTATAATGCGATATCATGGGATATGTCGGAATATGATTTAATATTGGGGGGTTCCTAAAATGGGGGCCCCAAGTTTCTTGGTCATTTTGTTCATGAGTTTTTCCGCAATGATGAAAAGAGGTAGATTTCGAGAAACAACCAATTCTTTGTCTCCGGGAGGCAGTTTCCGATGTTTCTGTTTTAAATTCTTGGCATTGGATGACAACAAGTATCAACAAGTGCTTCAAACAATAGTCCTAGCCACTGCATCTGATTTTCGCCCAGGCCACAAGTCTTTGAGAACAGGAAACTCGATTCTCACAGACACTGGGTGATCTGGGTGGTTCTTTGGGCCTGAAACTGCTGGGAACTGATCATCACCGAGTGGATCGCGCCGGTGGATTTACCCAGAAACTGAGATCCACCGAAAGTGAACTCCAGCCATTCCATCTGGGTTTCCCTCTATAAATGGGCCACAAGATGGAGGGTTATTTGGTGGTGTTATGCAAATTTCCAGACACCCCACCAAATAATCTTAATTTTAATCATATGTTGTTGGTTCGTTACGGCAATTCCCCAGGATCCTACCGAATCGTATTCTCACGTGATATCCCATATAATTCTGTATCCCAAGAAGCTGCTTGGATTGAAACCTTCATTTTCAGACACACCCAACATCACATTGTTGCTCATACATCTCAGTACCTCTCTGTGAGAACTCCCAGCTTGTGGCTTTCAAAAAGGGATCAGGAAGGGCTTTTTTTCTTTCCATCAAGACCTCATAGGATGGGTCATAATCTGATAGTGCCATATTTTGGGGGAAATCACCGTCCACAAACATCCACAAACCATCTCTTTTAGGGTACCATCCGGGCCCCTTTGGGTTTGGCGCAAGAACCTTCAGCCGATGCGACTTGACCCAGGAAGCAATGATCTTCCAAGACTCGCAGCGCAGTGGATCAAGTCTGCGACGAATGTCAGCATTTTGGGAATCCTGGTGGGGAAGCAAGAGAAGGAGATGGGCGGGCGTTGGAAAAATGATGCTACCCTCTGGTAATTTAACATAGCTATGGAAAATCACAATTTTTCATGGGAAAATTCACTATAAATGGTGATTTTCAATAGCTATGTTAGTCATTACCAGAGGGTAATACATGAAATGAATGGGGTATGACATGAAAGCAACTATTTTATGTGGAGATGAGGGGATAAGTGGAGTACAGTATGTATTATATATACAACGGGAATACATGCTAGGAATGTATTCAGTAGGAATATAGAACATATAGGTAACATATAGAACATATAGAACACATAGAACATATATATATATATATAGAACACTATTAGAACTATACAACCAACAGTTGGCATCATTTGGATCTCAGAATGGGTCCATGTCAAGACTCGGTGCAAAAACCAACGAAATAGCGAGCTCCGGAGCTCGCAATGGAGAGATATTGCTTCAACTTCGCCTCGGTCCATGTATCTTCCATCAATGGATTGGTTTTGTTGGGAAAATTTACTGGTTTAAGCCCCATAGAAATAATGGGAAAATCGATGGTTTCCGGTTAAGATTTTCCCGTGAAAACCAATCCATGTATCTTCCATCCCTGAAAACGGGATGATGATGTTCCCGATTGCCATATTTTTGAAATGGTGTGAAAAGGCCAATGCACCAATCAACAATATTGTGTAGAATTGTGCTTTTCATGTGAGAAGATTGGTGGGGTCTGTGCAACGTCCACGACTTTCTGCGGTCAATTCTCGCCTTTTGAGAAGTTGACCTTCACAACGTGGAAACAGAACAGGAACATGTCAGAGGGTACATGGCAGCTTTGGCATTTTGCCAAAGGGAACGACTTGTCATGACTACCTTCTGGGCTGTTCTACAGATTATGAGAGTCCATGGTTTTGATTGCATGTCGAGATGTGTGGATGATATGAATATGGACTCCCTTTTTGATAGATGATAGTGAGGCCGACAATAAAGGTCACTGACAGCGGGCGATCACAAGCCAGTTGGTAATGTTTGATATAGTGTTCAGATGTGTTCGGCTTAGATGCGGTGATTGGTTATTTGTCATTGCAACACGCAAACACAAAACAGCAAGATTCAGTGGAAACAAAGAAATCAGATTTCCTTAAAATAGGGTATCCCAAATCCTATGTTGATTGTTATTCTTGTTTTCCCTCTTTATGAAACAAACCCAAATCGCAGAGAATGCTAGTCTTTTTTGAAGTAGCTTAGTGACCATTAGTGACCTGTATTCTGCGCATTATCCAAGTCCACGACTTTCTGCGGTCAATTCTCGCCTTTTGAGAAGTTGACCTTCACAACGTGGAAACAGAACAGGAACATGTCAGAGGGTACATGGCAGCTTTGGCATTTTGCCGCTCTAGGATCACCTAAGGATGGTGTGTCGAAGATGCAAAGCTAAGCGATGCTATGGCCGCTATGGCCCGTTATAGGATGCAGTTTTCGAGCCACATCCCAAAGCATAAAATATGTTAAAAGCAGAAAACATCATAAAATCATGACATGGTGATGGGTCAAAACCAGTCAAGGCCGCTATGAACATCCAAAGTCTCCAGGTGATTTTCTCCAAAAACCAGGAGATAAACCACAGCTTCTGAGACGCTATTTGAAACACTATAGGCGATGTGAATTCTCGTATAGTATACATGTATATATTGTATATAAATGTATAGTGATATCAGTTGGCTATAGCGATGGTCCCCAATTTTTTTTTTGTCCCAGCAAAAAACGTTTTTCGCTTTTGGACCTTCTTTTCGAGATTTTCTAGGAGAAGGATGACAAGGAGTACCAAGAGATTCTGTACGCCTTGTCCTCTTGCTGCCCAGCCAGTGCCATGAAATCAACAGACTCCACAACGAACCCATACCCCAGGAGCTGCAACTACATGTTTCGCATGGAGGACTCCTGGGCCTTGGGAGCTATCATGAGCTATCTACCCTGCGAAAATCCTATAAAATCCTGATATTTATAGTTTGTAGATCAGATATGATCAGATGATTTTCCCAATGAAAGGCTGAGTTTATAACGGTTTATAGAGGATTTCCCAGCTAGCCATGTTTGATGACACCGGAGGGTAGATTGTTTGGGCTCACACCAAGACGTCCACGACGTGTATCATTTATATTGCACCTGCCCTAATAGCTGATAGCTGTGACAATCAAAAAATGGATGTCTTTATATTTTGGACAAACTTTGTTTTGATCCTTCGTGCTTGGTGCTCTCCTTCGTGCAAAACAATGTGGTCTAGATCGTTATCACAGTTACAATGGGAATGATTCTGATTGATGGTCTAGAACGAAATAAGCTGAAGGGTAGGCATTGTGATATTGTTAGATGAATTGCAAATATAGGAGACCCAGCCCTTTCTTGAATAAATTCGATCATCATTAGCACGTGACTAGTGGATCGAAGGTGTCCCAACCACCTGTGGTCATGGTCCATGGTCATCCCATCATTATGTTTTGCGAAATCCGGATATTTTGGCCACTGCAATTGTCTATGCATGATGGTATGACCATCCCCCAATATGGATGTATAGTCCAACTTTAGACCATGGCATAATGGCATGGGTTTCTGTTAAAATGGGGGATACCTCCATGTGTAGTAGGAGAAATATATGGGAAAACCATGATTAACAGTGGAGTTTCCATGGAGTTTCCATGGAGTTCCCCCATCATTTTCAGGTTGAAGATGGGTCGCAATCATTCGCAATCCAGTTGTTGCGCAACTGCATGACTCCCTGTTCTTTGCAGATGTTTGCAAGGGAATCCAATTTGTGGTGGCTTGATTCTCACCATTTTTGGTGAAACCGTTTTTTTGATTCTCCTCTGGGTCGATTGACTTCCTCATTTTGCAGGGGACTTCCCAAGTTATGACGTGGAAGTGGTAAAACGACTTTTGGATGGCCAGGCTTTTCCATGTCATCAAAGATTAAGATTCACCAAGGCCAATGATGTTACCCTCTGGTAAACTAACATAGCTATTGAAAATGGCCATTTATAGTGGATTTTCCCATTAAAAATGGTGATTTTCCATAGCTATGTTAATTTACCAGAGGGTATATATATATTTCAATGTCCCGTTTTACGATGCCCCGGCAGGTACTCTACTTGGGGGTGCAGTTGGGGTTAACGGCAACAACATGCTGCACCTATGGTAACATCTAGGAACTGCCATGAGTTGGGTGTGATTATCCCTAGAACTATGGTGAAATATAGATAATATAGCCAATAGCCATATGTATATATATAATTACATATATAATTACATATATAATTACATATATAATTACATATATAATTACGGTCATAATTACATACATAATTACATATATATATAGCCCACAGAAATTCTGGTTCCACTGCACCCCAAAGTCGTTTCTCTTATGGTTCTCTGATGATCGTCCTGGGTAGCCTCGATGCCAGGACTACGAGGCGCTGAAGCGAAGCATCGACGGCATCGTTGGGACGCTGAGTGGACAGCTGCAGTGTGAAGGCGTGACTGGGTCCAGCGGTGTCCACCGTGGACTGTGACCTGCTGTTCATTACTATTTCATTACTATATCATCAATGTTATCATTTTTAGCTATTTTTATATTTTATGCATATGTTTTAACATATGCATAAAATATAAAAATATCTAAATATATATATATTTATTTATGATATACATTTAGGATCTATATTATATATCATTTATATATTCATGTCATACTATGTATAGGATATGAAATGATTCTGATATGAGCATGATTTGGAATTGCTCTAATCTTTTTGTTGCGTCCAGGAGTGCAAGAGAAGGAGTTTCTCCGTCCTGACTCACGAAGCCTTTGGTTTCTGCTTCTCCTTCTACCTTTACTGGTGCATCAAATCTGGCAACGATGCTTGTTCTTCGGTGGCAAATAGGGTTCCCTTTTAGACGGATGATGGATGGTCATTGGGCACCACATGGATCCCGAGAATCTCCAGCAACGGACTGGTTTAAGGATGTTGTCGAGGGACATTCTTAGAGATTCAACATGATTAATACCCACAAATAATCCCAAATATATACATGGGAAAATCATGGGAAAATCCATGTGCTTTCCGGGTTGAGAAGCGATCCATTGCTGCCGGCTTAACAAAAAGGCTTTACGTGGCCCGGTCGAGCCCCGAGGCTGGTTCTGGTGCTGGTGGAGGTGGATGAATTTATAGATCGATCATATTAGCTTAAACATGTTTTAAACATATATAGTAAGAATATACCATGAAAATCCATGAGCTATTTTAAATTTCATGATTTCAGTTGACTAGCCTCTAGTAATTGAACCGTTTGCTATGGAAAATCATGTGATTTTGAATAGGTGAAGCTCTCTGAATGGGCCATCACCCAGTTCGCCAACGGTTATTTTTTGAAGGGGAGCCGCTCATCCCACATTTCTAGATGGGATAAGTCAGGGATCGGTGATTTCTTTCCTTGACCCATCCCTAGTTTCCACTACTTCCTCTTCGATGCTCCCTTTACGAGAAAAAAACTACTCCTCCCCCATATTTGGATCTGTTTGATGGTTCTCTTCCCTATGTTTATTGCTGCAACCCCCAATTTTTGTCGGAGAATTTCCACCTATTCGCTACTTTGGACTCCGTCCGTCCGATCTTTAACTTTGTTGCTCAACGAATCATAGGTTTCTTGGTCATGAGTCATCAGGAGTAAATCCCATGAAATCGCATGAAAAATCCGATGAAAGATGGAGAAACCACCATGAAACCACCGTTTTTATTCATTTTTCAATTGAGGGGATAGATGACAACCTCCAGGCTCGGGCTCTCACAGCGGAAACAGAGTTGACTGCGACCAGTAGCGCTGAGAGAGCTGACAGCAGTGGCGGCGCTGTGGCCCGGCAGATAGGAGGACTGGTGGTCAGAGAAAACCTCTGGAAAAAATCGTTGTCTTTTCATGTCTTTTCAAGGGGGCTGAACTGAACTGAAAACTTAGGTGAACCCACATTTTGATGATAAAAAACTTAATTTGTCCTACTAAAAGGGTCGTTTGGGGATATTTGGTGTCCCCCATTTTTGGACACACAGTCCCTTTTCGATCCCAAATCAAGAAATCTTCTCATCATATTGCACATGAAGAGTTGCACAAAATTGATCTAAATTGGGGATGTATCCTCTGGTAAACTAACATAACAAATCACCATATTTAATAGGAAAATCCACTATAAATGGTCATTTTCAATAGCTACGTTAGTCATTACCAGAGGGTATCCTTCATTTTCAAACGCGCCCAGCAAGTTGATTTTCAGCATCTCGGGACGCCAGCAAGGCCACTGCGTCAGATTCAGCTCCAAGGGCTTCCCAAACTCCAGCAGAGGCTGGGAGGATAGCTGGTAGTTTCTAATAATACCCTCTGGTAAATAAACATAGACCCTGGCAAATAGGGGTTGGAAGATTAGTTTCAACTAACAAATGGTGATTTTCAGGGTCTATGTTAATTTACCAGAGGGTATCAGTCGGGTATACTGTATACCCTTCGGTAATCAAGCGTGGCTAGCTGGGAAATCGCCTATAAATGAGAGTTTAATGGGAAAATCATCTATAAATAGTGAAGTCTCCATTGCCAATGAGGTATTTTTCTGCACCATTGAAACACCCATTCAGAATTGGATCTAGCAAGAACCGCGGCCAAACTTGTTTGTAGTGTATATATATATATACACTATATATTAGTATATTGTAGTCCCTTTTGGTCCACTGCTGTTGATGTTTCTTTTAAGAATTGAAAAAAAACCGTGGAGAATCGACGAGTCGGAGGCAGATGTTGAAAGTGCCGGGTTCAAGGGCAAGAAGTGGGCCCCAGTGCGTGGGGGGCCTTAAAAGACCCGCAGCTGGTGGGGCCTTGAAACAAATTTGGCCATGGAAAGAACAGTAGCAGTGGTTGGAAACAAACAAGCGGTCCGATCATACCGCTGACAGAGATATATCCTTTAACCCGGAATACACCGATGCACAAGCTGAGATAGATCTCGGAATTACATGTATCTTTGCATGTGATTAGAGGAAATTGTACTGTAATTAGTAATTGCACTGCCCACATCACTCACTGAAGGATTTTCTGACAAGGAACGCTGATCCCGGCTGTGGATTTGTAACAAACTGCAGGCATCTAAAGTTTGCATCGCGTGTCAGCTTGGTGCTAGGCACAGCGTACATTATCAACGGTATCTTGGCTGCCTCCAGCGCCTCCATGAGTCCTTCCTGTCCAGCTTCAAGTATTGAACATATTGCGTATGTGTATCCACTAGACAAGACACATCAAGACACGTAGATATTATAATTCACACAGACCTATTCCAATATACCATATCATGTGATCTAACATATATAAACCTATATATATACACACATATGTATATATATAATACACAAAAAATACTAAGTCTGGATCATGGTTGGATCTGAGTTAACAACTTGAGTCGTCCCTTCTGCCAGGTGCCCGAATGGATGTGGACTACGGGAACCGCAGTTCCATGCCGCCCAGCGCGCCCAATGCGGCACGTCGGGGACGGTCCTTTGAAAGCGTCAACGACTTCCCGGAGACGCGGCTGTGGGTTGGGATATCCGTTGGGATGGGTGAAATGGTGGATTTGATGCACATATTTTGGTGATTTGGCTATGAAAATCAGCTCTCTATATATAATATTATATATATCTATATATATATATATCTATCTATATATATATGTATATCTATATATATATGTATATCTATATATATATATATATATATATGTGTGTGTGTGTCTCTGTGTGTGTGTTACAGCATGTAGTCACACTAAAGCAACACATGTTTCGCCTGGCCTGAGGAAACTGCCCTTGCGGCTTCGCCTGAGGAGACTCCAACGGCTCCTTGGCGGTTTTGTGGCGACTGATGCGTTTTTTCTTCGGGGGTTATACTACAAATCATGATCATATGATGGTTAGTTAAAAAGCTGGGCATTTAACCATCATGTGCCAGAGATTTCGAGTATCAAAGATATGGGGATATAATTGAGATATGTATCTGGGTAAATTATAACGACCTCACTGTTCTCCCTCACTGGGAATGATGGTTAGTAAAGGAAATCATCCCCTTTTATGGCCTTAAGATTGAGGTTAGTGAATTATTATAATTTGCCCAGATATGATGGATAATGATATAATGATAATATGGATAATGATACTATGATGGATAATGATACTATGATGATGATATTATTGTATTGTGGACTATCCATGATTATCATAGTCCATATTATTTATGACTACCATGATTAGCCATGCTTATCCATGATTATGCATGATTAATGATTATCCATGATTATCCAGAATTATCATAGTCCATATGCATTTATCAGTTTCTTGATGATTACAGCATATTGTACCGACCATTATCGTTGTTTTCAGATGATCATAATGAACTTAGAAATCCTGCGGAAATGCAACCAGTATAAGATAGGACCCACCATTGCCATTGCGGCCTGTTGAAGATTGCTCTGGCCTGTTGTTTTTATTGGAGTAGCGGTGAGGGTCTCCACTCAGGACACCGTGCTGGGTGTCATGAGTGTGGTCCACCCCGAGGATGGACATGGATGGACCACTGGGAGCGAGCGTTTTTTTATTTGGATCATCCCACTGAATGCGACTGATGATGTTTTTAAACGTGTTTTTTGTTTAAACATGTAACATGTCCTCTAACTGGGGTTCTCCTGCTTATTGCCAGGTTTTAGAACATCAAAATGAACCACGACTCAATGACCAATCTCATAGCAGTTACTTGGTGGGATGATCCTTACGTGCACCACATGTTTCAAGCCTTCCACTATAACATTGGGACATGGCCCCTCCAAGCAGGTTCCTTCAGAGGATGGTAATGCCTGCCTTGATAAATACACACAGTATTGTCGGTGACCTTCAGATAGTCATGGCCATGTGCATGCATGTACATACTTTATCATACATTTTATCTATTATTATCTACTGATTGATGCTGGTTTCAAAGCTTCAAACACGTCCTACTTGGCGTGATGTGGGCCCAGATGACTCATGCTGTAAGGTGAAACGATCAATCATTGACTCCAGGAAGGACCCACACATTTGTGGGTCCCGGTCCCACCATGTCCCACCCCCATGTTTTGATTATGTGTGTGTTGCCCTTGAATCCTGGAATCTCCAGTTTTGATTGGTGCAACCATGTTTTCACCTCCAATTTCCTTCCCAGCGAGAACTTGGTGATCTTGGTGGGTTGAATCTATTTGGAAATTGGAGAACCATGGAGAACCACCCAGATATATGGATCTGGATTACCCTCTGGTAAACTAACATAGCTATTGAACATCACCATTTTCAATGGGAAAACTCACTATATATAAATGGCCATTTTCAATAGCTATGTTAAATTACCAGAGGGTACAGCCGCACTTCTTTCGGTTTTCAGTCTCTTTGGAGGACTCTGCCAGGTGCATCTGAAAATGGGGTGTACCGAATTCGACGGCATCTTTTGTAAAAAGGGGAACATGGTGATTGACATGATGAATCATCAAATTTAGGAGCTTTTCCGGCTTTCCCCCAAATTTTCAGAGATACTCAGAATGAGTCTGCTCATCATTTATCACCATTTCAAACCTAAAAACTCCAGCCGCAGGGGATCTGGCTACCCCTCGGGTGTCCCATTGGCAGGAGCTGGTCCCAGCGGCACGGAAATTCAGTTGCCATGTCTTCGTGCCCCTGGCGCTCACGCCCGGGGACTCGAGCGCTGGGATGTGGTGGGGCCGGACTACGGCATGAGAATAGCAGTGATATCATTGATGATGCTGGATGGATGCATAGATTAAATTAGATTCGATTAGATTATATACATTGGGAACATTTGGGAACTATCCCAAAGATGGTCTTATTATGTCTTATTTCCCATTCCTTCTTTGAAAAAAAAACAATGTTTCTTTGCAAAGTCTGTCGCAACCTCACCCATCTAAGCTACACTTTCATGGTTCGGATTTGCCCAGTTTAGTGGACTTCTGGAGCTGCTGAAGGGAAGGATTTGTCGATGTCAATTGTACTTCCTGCTTGGGGAACCCACCAAAAATTGGAGTGCTGCCATTTAAAAAGAGCCAAAGACTCTGTTGCAAGATCGCGAACTTGTAACCATGTGTAACCCATACCCACAGAACAAGCATGCGGAGAAACTCACACCCTTGACCACTTTGAAGTCTGGCTAAGCAAACTGAGGCTAGTGCTGCTGCCAGTGGTCATCATCAACAGCGGATTGTTTTGAGGCCAAAAAACATGGCCCAACCTTCAGCACTGTGCAGCTTTGTCGCGTTTCAAAAAGCTGCGAAGCGGGGTCAAGTGTGACCTCTTTTGAGTGATTTCCAGGATTTATACGTGCGGGATTGCAGCAATAGTATTTAAACATATTTAAACACGTTAAAGATTTACATAAACTTGGAGGTTACAATTAGACAAGCATGACTTAATTATATGAATTCTGAACGGACATGGTGCAACCATGTTCGGCACCAGATGCTTCTGTCGTCCAAGAAATGGTTTACAAAGTTTAGAGTATCGAATAACTGTGCCCTTGGAAAGTGCCAGCCACAAAACTTGGAACCACATTCCATCCAGAGGTTTTTAGATTCTTCATCCTTACTTTGTCAATCTTCAAATCATTATTCAAATCATTAGCACTAATTAGCCATAAAATGGTGGTAACTCCTCCCGTGATAGATCTGAAAAGCCCAGATATTGGTCGTGATATATTTCATTATATCCCACAGCACAATACACCAATATACACCATATACATATCACACGTATATCGCATGTATATATGATATATAAATATATATATATAAGTTATAACATTAAGATACATGTGTTTGTATATATTCCCATGATGGCCGTCTTTTTGACCATATTTTGGGTGTAAGAACCGCCTGGGCTTCTGGGCTCAGCGAAGAGCAGGGCGGGGCTGGGAGAATGGCTTGGAAGATCTGAGGAGTTCCCAGCGCGGCGCTGGGGCACCGAGACCCCGCAGAATGGCTGGGATTTATGGATTTTTTTTTTTAATGGAATTTTGCTGGGATATGTTTTTTTTTTTTTAATGGATTTTATGGATGTTCACTGTTTTCACCTACAAAAATTGAATGTTTCAACAGGAATCATTGGCAAATCCCATGACGGATCCATGTATGCCATATATGGTAACATTTACCATTAATATACCCCCAATGTTAGCATATATACCAGCACCATGGATCCTATGGGAATGGGCTGTGAAAAACCCCAGGTTTGAGCCGCTTCGAGAAGCTCAGGTCTCCATGAGAAGTGCCATCCTCACGCTGGTCTTGGTGCTGTGCTTGGAATGGATTTGAAGCCAGAAATGTAACGGCTAAGATATACATAAGATATACATAATAAATAACTATATATACCTATAAATTAAAGCAACACACATATCTTCACATAAAATAGAAACATGAAGGTGGACAATAAATGGATAGAAACATGAAGGTGGACAATAGTTGGTGTATGTATGTACATTGAGAAGCAGCAAACGTGGCGTTGACCAAACAATATGGAAGATGGCGGCTCATCACCACTTACAGCTTCTTTCGCGGCCATTTCAGGATGCAATTGTTCACAGCATGAATTAGTTTGAAGATATGAATTCTTTGTGTCCAACTTGAATCCAAACTTAGATCGATCCTTCACATCTGCCCTCTTCAGCAGACTTGCCAAGAGCGAGCGTCAAGTCTTCCGCCGTGTTTCTTTTTCCATGGCAACTCCAAAAAAGCGCCTGGTTCTCCATTTCGACGTCAATGAGACGATCATGGTGGGCGATCCGGTCTCTGACGTCGATTTCGAGGCGTCTTTGAACAACATCCTGGCGAAGGTGGCCTTCCTGAACGATTCCAAGGATGCCTGGCATGATGGATCTCCCCTGGAGCTGTCGAAACGTATGGACTTGGCAACGGCCCCTCCCTTGCTGACCACCTTTGAGCTCGAAAAGGTGCAGAAATGCTACGAGGTGAATCGGCGGGATCCCATTTGGCCACCCTGGAAATTCACGGAAGAAGGACTGGTGGGTGACTGGTGGGTGACTGGTGGGTGACTGGTGGGTGACTGGTGGGTGACTGGTGAACTTTCACCGTCCAGATTTCATCAGTTGAAATTCAGGCCAAGGATCTGGTCACAAAAATTGCCATCGAATGGCTGCATCTACTACTGCAATGATTATCAGACAGGTAAATCAAGGTGCTGTGGTTCCTAACAAAAAATACCTATAGCATCCTATAGCCATCCTATAGCCATCTAGCCATCTATGGCCTACAACTGTCCTAGAAAATGGTGGTCTCCTTTGCGCGATAGGACTGCCGGGGGAGATCTATCGCAAGGACTTCGAGGTGTTGAAGGAGGCCCTGCAGTGGAGACACGCGCCCAATGCGACCTTTGCCCCCGATGGACACCATTTTCTGCTGCCGGCGTTCTTTCATACCCTGGCAGAGCTGGAGAAGCAAGGCACAGATGGGCAAAAAAAAAGGAAAAACAACGCAGTTGATACTTGTACATGAGTTGAGTGAGGTGAGTGTGGATTTTTATGGTGAAGAAACAGGAACCATTGATGTTGTTGCAAAAGTATGATGACTCAGCATGATGTGATTAGACAAACTGTTGAATGATAGAGTTTATGTTTAAGTGGCAAAACATCCCAAAGATGGGCGAACCACTACAATTCAGCAGATTTTCGCTATAATATCTTTGGTGGTTTCGATTGTTTACAGAACAAACAATCCACAGGGCGAGACTTCTCCGTGGTCATCCGCACCTTTGGAACTGATTTGCCTGAAGTTGCCAAATGCATTCAGGTACACGACGGGCCAAGTGGGTTTATACCCTCCAGCAAATGGGTTTGTCTCAAGGGGATACCCACCGTTACAGCAATTTTCTATAGGATAATTGGAATGGGATACTGGAATGATATCAATTATGATAATTATTCCAAATATAGGATAATTTGGAAGTTATTCCAAATTATGATCTGTTTTCATAGGGAAACTGAGGATTGGAATTGCCAGCCGATTTTCAGACAAACCCAAATGATACCCAAGATCCGGATGAAGGCCTCGCCTAGTCTTCCAGCCTTCAGCGATTTTTAGCCCATCCAGGAGGGTCCCAGGAAGGCCAAGATATCCCGAAGGATTCCTTAAGGATAACGCTCTTGGGGTGAATGATATGGTGTAATTACCATAATTACGGTAACATCTTCATCCATTTTCATCCATTTTCATCCATTTTCATCCATTTTCCAGGAGCTTGATGTGATCGACGCGTTCAAAAAACATCACAAAACGCAGACATGTCTTAAGGAGTTCCCTAGTTCCCTTCACAACTTTGACATCTTTGACCACTTTGTGCTCCGGAATCAAAACTACGCTTTCTTGTCCTGAAAATGTGGGGCTTTGGGTACTTGTCAATATGTTATCTTTATATATTTTTATCCGTATCGCCTATCGCACTTTCGGCACGGTGCCCAGGCAGATCTTGTTCCTTTGGGGTTTACAGTAGCTTCGATGTTTAGCCCCATGAACTACAGTAAATAATATACAGTTTATATATATATATATACAGTATATATATAGTATGTATCAACATATATAATTATATAAATATATATATATATATATATATGTATATATATAGTATAATTATTATTATATCATTATATCTATACCATTATCTACAATAACCATCCCATAGTTCCCATAGTTCACCAGGCCTTTGCGCGTGGCGAGCACCCAGACTTTCCCAGCGCCTCCGAACGATTCGACTTGGCGACGGAGGACTCCCTCTGGGTGCTGAGACGCGCCGAGCGTTCGGAGGTGCTGAGCCCCATTTTTTTGCGGCGCTACAAGGAGCATCTGGACGAGTCGATTTCTGAACGATTGAAGTTGATGTTAAGAAAGGTATAACCCATGGGTCATTCAAGATAATATATGATGTCATATCTACTAAGCGGTTGGGAAACTCAGTGACTTCAACTGGCTGACCATTTTTGGTTGAGAATGGATACCATAGCTCCGAATCGCCGCCTTCCAAGCGGGCTCGTGGACCCAGGTACTTGGGGAAGGATGGCCTGGGAAGCGATTTGGGTGCACCTGACTCAGAGGCGTTTTCGGATGAAGTGGGACCCGATTCAAAAGTTCTGGACTTCATTCTATCCAAACCCATCATTGCGATTCGGGACGACTACAACCATTGGAAGCAGATGAAGTACATCCCGGAGTCAGGGAAACCTTTGTGGATCTCACTGGAGGATGATGTGCAACACATCTTTTTTGATGACAACATTCACAACAAAGCGCATGACTCCATCGTCGCCGTGCGAAAACGCTCTGGTGACACCTTCGAAGCCGTCTCCGGCGAGGCGAGGAAGTTTGATGAGAATCGATGGGTTTTGGCATGTTTTGAACATCATTTTTTCCCTTGTTAAGATACATTACCCTCTGGTAAACGTTTACATAACTATGGAAAATCATCATTTTTAATGGGAAAACTCACCATTTCTATGGCCATTTTCAATAGCTATGTTAGTTTACCAGAGGGTAACATGCTACTGAGGCTACTGTATTTTGATATATTTAGGGGTTTGACCCAATTTTCAGACACACTCAAATTGTGTTTTTGCTGGATTTGTTGAAGCTGTTGGGACTGACAGAATGGCTAGGAGAATTGAGGGCATAGGGCTATCTATCTATCTTCTTAACTGAAGCTTCAATTCTAGCCCCACGTGTTTTTGTAGTTTGGGAGCATGATCTGAAAGGCCAACATTCTGCAGTTGCTGCAGAGAAACCAACAGCGTCCCTTTCACCAGCAATTTTCGGGATCCACACAGATAGAACACATATACAAAATCAGGAACCCTGTGCAGCAATATGTAACATTGACCCATTTTCATGTTCATGTTGATTTTCATCCTCCTCCTCCCTCCTCCTCCTCATTATCATGATCGCCATCATTAATCCGTTAAGCAAGCAACCAATGAAACAACCAAACAATCAGACAACAACACACACAATCAATCAATTAATCGTTCAAACAATCAATCAAAAATCAACGAATTCATTGAGCAATCTATCAAACAACCAGGGAATCCATTGTTCAATCAATAAATCAATCAATATCAATCAATCAAACAATCTCATCTAATCTCTTTTCTTCCATCTAATTCAATCCCTATATAATCTTAAGCAAATCTCATTGAATCTCATTCTACCTATCTATTTGCCGTTGGGTCTGTCTGAGAATGCGGTATACCCTAACAATGATAACCCATGGCTATTGAATACGGAAAACGATGAAACATGATTTCTATTGATTTCTAATCCATTGCATTGGGGGTACCTTAACAGCAAAATGATGGACGGACTATTTTCATCAGTTTCCCACATTCCCTGTTTGATCATTTTCATCATTTTCCTTAGATTGTCATAATCTTTCCTATGGACTATCATACTTTTTCCTATTGTAGGTTCATCATCTATTTCCCTATTTCAGAAAGTGCTTTGTTGGATTATCCGATGATGAGATATGAAGCTATGGCAGAATATGGCAGCTATGGATTGGCGGAATCTTCCTATTTATCATCCCAGAAAATGTTCATAGGACATCTATTTTCATATGCATAATATGCATATGGGAAGCCTGAAGCCTATTGTCTAATACATAGATGTAATGTGTTTTTTTCATCTATTTTTCAGATGCTTTGAAGATTATTGGTCAATACCATCTATAATTAATCATCTTATTCTAATGATAAAAACCATTCAGATTATTTTTAGATTATTGTTCCTAATGATATTTTTCAGAGAAAACCACATCTATTTGATCCCATATACAGGTCACTCGACAGCTGGAGGGTGTGTTGTTGGTCAAGGCGCACGCGGCGCCTTGCTCGCCTTGCTCTTCGTTGCTGGAGGGGCATGGGACCCGTTGATTTTAGGTAGTATAGACAGTATAGAGGTTTTTTTAAGCCATAAATACATGGTACTATTAACCATTGAGTAAATGTACATCATAAAAAAATGGTACTATGAACCATTGACCATAAATAAATGATACTATTAAGCCATAAATAAATGGTAACATCACATATCAATGTTACTATTAACCATTCTTGATCAGTATAGTTGTCCAATATCAGAGTATTTATTGTCAATATTGAGGTTCTACAAAGCGAAGATTTTTCACAGGAATCGGTTCAGCCAACAATCCATGATTTTCGAATAGCCAGGCGGCAGTAGAACCAGTTCGCAACTGGGTGATATTGGGGAAAGATGGGGAAAGCAAAACTGCCATATTTGTAGTATTGACACTGGTATACCCGAAACTTTGTAGTAAGCCTTGGTTTTTGACACTGCTCAAGTGAGCAGCGAACAAAACATCAATTTGTTGATACTCTAAGAGGTTATACTACAGTATACGAGGAAAAAGAGAGAGGTTTGAATTTTGTTCAAGTGGTAGATAGTCGGGATACAGCCAAATACTGGGATACATATATGAGGCCCCAAATATATATATATATATATATATATATATACGTATAGGTATATATATATGATATTCTATGATTGTGTCATTATGTATGTATGGATCATATGTTTGGAACATTACAATAATTTTGAACATTTGTAGTGGTATACAACCATGACGTGGGGGGATTTCATTGGACATGTTCATTGGATAGAATGATATAATATGATATCTTTGGGACACACAACTAATAACACCGTGTCTTGGGTTTTTCTTTAGATTTGGCTACCCTAATCCATTGGTTTCTCCATGAAAAATGTCCAACGGTAACTTGTCCAGTCGAAACACACCACGTACGCTTTGGAAGCCAACCACACGTGGCCGTTGAGGTAGAGGCCATCCAAGACCGCGAGTAGCCCGGTGCTGAAAAGCAATCTTTTCCGAAGATTTTTGTGGGTAAACCTTGGTTGGGGATTCTATCTGCAATACTTACTTGAGAACAGTTCAATACATTTCATACCTCTACCACTTTAGTCTTTTGCAACGAATGGATATCTAAGATTGGCCATGAAATGGTGGGGACTTCATACGTTAAAAACACAAAGCATTTGGGGATCTTGTAATATTTATGATGTCATAGAACTGATGGGCCCTTTCATTCAATTGTGTTTGTTCTCATTTGACTGAGATCCTTTTGTGCGGTGGTGAAAACCCGTAGTGGCGCCTGTGGCGCTACCACCAGGTACTTCCTGAAACAGATTGAGCGCTGCGAGCAGAATTTTGAAGTCATGTTGGCGGACGGCAGCTTGCGAAAGCTATTGGAGTCAAACGGCAGCTGAGAAATCCAGAGTTGGACCAGGATTTCAGAAGTGGCAGAAATGGGCTGGTGATGGCTGATGTTTAGGAGAACCACTTTATACCTTTCTTGTTATTCCGGGTAGCAGGTTTTGACCCACACAAGAACATAAAGAGCCAAAGAAATACAGAAAAACATGGACTGCTGAGCTCAAGATGGTGGAAGTGCGGGACGATCCTGACCCTGATGTGTCGTGGCAGATGTGGTGGCGAGATAGATATTTTTCGATCAAATGCTTGGAGAATCACCTGGTGACCCGCTGCCCAAAAGGATGTTGGGCGGGGATGGATGGGCCAATTTTGTAATCACTCGATGCTGGATGATAATGACATGAATCCAATTGATCAATTGATGTTTTTTTGTTGTGGCAGATGAGTTCCATCGGCATGAAATCCCGGCCCAAGTGCTGGACAGTCCTAATATGGAGGCCCTCGCTGAAGCAGCCTTCGAAGATGATCAAGAAATCCAGGTTAGTCGCGTCCTCAGACCCAACGATGTCGTCGGCATCATCCCATTGATCCCATCCGGGTGAATCGGTGAATCTGCCCAGGCATGAACAAGGTGTGGCCATACTCAAATCCAACAGAGACGCCCTGCCGGCGCATTTGTTGGAAGCCGCTGACCTGACTGCTGCCTGTGCAGCTCCGGTGCCAGGTATGAGTACTATGACTTCCCGTTCTGCCACCCGAAGGTTGTGATGCCTCACTTCATGACCCTTGGTCAGGCGGGTAGCAGTCATGGATGACGCTTGCTGTTGCTTGGGTGCTACCACTTTGTTGGAGATGTCAACAATGTCTAGCCTGTTTAGCCTGTTTGTTGTCAACCATGTTTAGCTATGTTTAGCTCAAGAATGCATTCGGAGTCCATAGGAGTCCATAGGATGTTACTTCCAGGCCAGTGAATTCGAATCGAAGCTTCACCCACCTGAATTCACCGTAATTTTCAATCGCAGGTCCTGCGAGGCGATCGATTAGCCCTTTGGCATTCGCTTACGGTAAACGCAACGCGGGATGTGGAGAGAACAAAAAAACATTCTTCTGGGTAAATAATAAGGACCTCACTGCGACCGAAACCTGGAATCATGGTGAATGTATAGGGAAATGATCCCCAAATGGCCGCAAGATTCAGGTTAGTGAAATATTATAATTTACCCAGATTCTTGGATAGGTAGCCAAAAAAGTGAATGGCTGGGATTTCCCATGCAATGAAAACCTACAGGAAGGGGATAAAAGGCCCCCCCAAGTTATAAGTTGTTTCACGACACTATCTAACTCTACCTGTAGATATGATGTATCCACCCTAATTGATATCTGGTCAGCATTGACTTGCTCACCCATGTTTACCCATATGGCTTCGACCATGCCCATATATAAATGTTCCCATGATATATGCCCGTTATATCTTCCCATTCTCCACATTATATTTCATTTGCATTGCCATGATATTTTCATTACATTCCCATGGCCCTCCTGTAAATGTTTACATAGATGTGGAACAGCGACCATGAATGTAGATCACTAACGGTTTTCTCATTGGCTTTTCCATAGTTTTCCACATTCTTTTGCAGCTTAGCCCAGGGTATATCCCATTGACATCCCATTGAATCACCCATTTTTGCCTGTTTCCCTATACAGGATGGTGCCCCCCAGTTATAAGTTAGTTTATAACCCCCATCAACTATAGATATATCTACCATAAGTCCCACTTATTGTAGTTATAAACCAACTTATCTAACTATGGGGCACCACTTCCCTATGGTATGTTCCGCATTTGGAGCAGCTGACCCCGTAAATCCCCATGGATCCCATGGCTTTTGAACGCCCGCTGAGGTGAATTCACTGTATCCCATGCATATGAAGCGGCAGGTCCCACGGACGGTGATTTGCTCCAGGTGGGGCGGCCGGGAAAGTTTAGGAACAAATAATCCATACATAAATCAATATATATATATATAATATATATATACACATGTAATGATGATGAAATATCATGTAAAATATGTTATATACGTTTTTTTAAATATGAATATGACCATATGTCAGGAATAGTGATCAGAGGTGTTAATTACATTTGTTTGTCAGGATTTATGTGTGGATCCATTTTTTGAGTGTCCATGGTAAATCCATAACGGGAGATACCACCCTCCATGTTCAATATGTTTTGATAAATTATCCTATGATGGTTTTGTTCCAGATTCGATTTACTGGAGGATAGAGGTTATATAATGTGAAAGGTGTAGTGTGGTGTAGTGTAGTGTAATGCAGTTGTAGTTGTAGTTTTAGCTCAAGTTGTAGTGTAGTTGTAGCTGTAGTTGACAGTTGTAGTTGTAATGTTGAAGTTGTAGTTGTAGCTGTAGTAGTGGTAGTTGGACTTGTAGTTGGAGTTGGATGTAAAGTTGGAGTTGCAGTTGAAGTGTGGTGTAGTGGTAGTTGTGGCTGTAGTTATTGCTGCTGCTGTGGTTGTAGTTGTAGTTGTCGCTGTAGTAGTTGTAGATGTAGCTGTAGTAGTTGTAGTTGCAGTTGCAGTTGCAGCAGCAGCAGCAGGAGGAGGAGCAGAAGCAGGAGTAGGAGTCGGAGTCCGAGTAGCCGGAGTAGGGGTAGGAGGAGTAGGAGTAAAGGAGTAAAGGAGTAAAGGAGTAAAGGAGTAAAGGAGTAAAGGAGTAGGAGTAGAGGAGTAGGAGTAGAGGAGTAGGAGTAGTAGTAGTAGTAGTAGCAGTAGTAGAAGTAGAAGTAGAAGTAGAAGTAGAAGTTGTTGTTGTTGTGGTTTAGTGTGGTGCAGTTCAACATGCAAAAGTGGCCCAAACATGGTTTGCTTTTCGCATTTTGACTTCGAAATGTGCTTCGCGCCACAACTGCATGCACTTTTTCAACATCTCAATTTCCAAAAATCGCTCCGACACTGAGGTGTTTTGCGCATTTTGACTACGAAATGTGGTTCGCGCCACAAGGGCGTGCATTTTTTCAACATCTCAATTTCCAAAAGGGGTCTGAGACCCTCAATTTTTTACCTTTTGACTTTCATACGTGCTTCGCCCCACAACGGCGTGCAATTTTTCAACATCTTAATTTCCAAAAGTGCCCCGAACCTGGTTTGATTTGCTTATTTTGACTTCGAAATGCGCTTCGCGCCACAACGGCGCAGTTTTTCACTTCTCATCTCCCCAGATGGCCCCGCACCCGCCGCTTTAGCGAGCCTATTTTTCGACCCTCCGGACAGTGTTTCGCGACTTTTCTACGTTTCAACGCGCCTGCATCTTCTTCCTTTGACTCTTTCTCTTCTCTGATCTTCTCTCTTTTGCTCCTCTCTCTTCTACTCTTCTCTTCTCTCTGACTCTTCCCATCTTTGCTTTTCATCTGTCCATATTGTCGGAAGTTTGACTTCTAAGCTTCCTTCGGTTATGTATACGTGGTGGCAAAAGATTCTGAATTAGATAAAATATCCTGAATATCCTCTATAATCACTTTCTCGACAATTTATATCTCTTAGAACACTGGTATAACACTGGTCAACTTTGAACTCTAATTGGCCCAGAATGGTACGACCATGTACATCAACAGTAGTTAAGACACGAGCAAGATGATTTCGCTCACAGTGGGCCGGGGTTTCAAGTTCAAACTGGTTACATCCCCACCATAGTGGAAACCAGTTCGCAACACATGTGGTCCCTTCAGCTATCATTTTTGTTGGTGTTGTGGCGTGGCCTCTGGTAATGCAGATCAGGCAGTTTGAATTCATAAACGCATTTTGAGTTCGATGTTTTTTTGGTGAAATGATGATTTTTAGTTTCAGGAACTATTTTGGATGTTGTTCATCCTACTTGAGTTATGACCCCTATTTCACGCACTATATTTTTGGGCGCTCAAAGACCAACCACGACCAAATAGATGGCACATGATGGCACAATATAGGGGAAATTAGACCTTGGATTGAAACCTTCATGCGGCAGTACTTTTCTTATGTTTTTGGAAGAAATATGGTCAGACTCCAGACCCGGTCGCAATGTCTGGATGAAAATGCTAGGCCGGTCAGTGAAATGGACATCTTGAAATTCAAGGTGCGGCGGCTGCCAGTGACTGTATATCGCAACAGCTGACACGTGCCAGAAGACCTTAGTTGGTTTAATCAAGGTATATATCCATACAGAAATTGTTTCCATGCCCCAACATCCCCAGATTTCCTCCAGTTTGGAGCATGTCTTACGGTTTTACGCCTTTGTTTTCGGGGGGTTAGTCCTCACCACGTGCCATCCATGGCGCCAGTCAGCGATCGATCAGAACTACATGTTCGAGCTGTTCGTAGGAGAACTCCCCATCGCCCACCACTCAGCCCGGAAAATCCTGGAGTTGGGGAACGTGAGGATCAACCATTGGCCCCCTGCCACAACAGGACTTCCTCAGGGTTCAAGTGGAAACTTGAGACTTGTGCCAAAGTCTGCTTCACCTTAAGTTCACGGAATACCCTTTGGTAATCAAACGTGTCAAGAACTATCCGTCTTCAATAAGATGTTCCATGATTTTTCTATGAAATATATACAACAAACATTGTTTCAGTCCATTGCCCAATATATGTGTTGACCATTTGGGGTATGAAACGAGGATAGACCCTTCGGGGTCAAGTCGTCTATGGGAGTCGAAGACAATGACTCGCCAGAGAGGTGGAAATTGGGGGGTGGTTTTTTCGGGACGGTGCGGCGGCGCGGCGTGGAAACTTGGGTCTTGTAATGAACTTGTTGCTACTTCTTAATATGATACTGTATGTCTGAAATATTGCAAATTTGCAAAACAACTTGGGATAGTATAATAACCCCGGGCATTTCATTTTAGCTTTGCTTGCGCTTTGACACTGCCAATGCATTGCCGGCCCAGAAAACGATAAGAGTAAAACAAAAAGATATAAAAAAATAACGAGCTTATACATGTGTTAATCAAGCCTGAAGATGGCAACCTGCACAGGCCTCCGAAACGATAGCTAAACGATAACAAAAACAATCACAGCATATTTAAAAAAACGCGAGCGTTTGGGCGGATACCCACCTGGCCGGTTTGAGCATATCAGTTTTCGAAGACCTGTATCTTTGATACATAGCGACGGAACATGAAAGGACATGAAAACAAAAGATGTCATCTGTTGACTCTCGACCAAGGATGTTCTCATTCACAGAAAGCTGGAAATTTCACACCTCGGCGATCAGATACTTCCTGGTGAACTACTTGGATTTCATCATTGGCTACAACGAAAGAGAGGCAGGAACTGAATGGAGCTGACGGAAATCTCAACATGTCGCACATATTATTTGTGCAATTTCCCCTAGAAATGCTCATGATTGTTCATGCCCAGTGACTTTATAGAACTATATATATATATACATAACATATACATATATACATATATACATATATACATATATACATATATACATATATACATATATACATATATACATATATATATATACATATATATATATACATATATATATACATATATACATATATACATATATTCATATATACATATATACATATATACATATATACATATATACATATATACATA
>Ga0126342_10004652_pt1 | contig 23568 bp, 18 predicted proteins | sample Cyp1metagenome_FD_92528 | JGI IMG/M metagenome (GOLD analysis project Ga0126342, IMG submission 92528) | Coral microbial communities from Lord Howe Island, Old Settlement Bay, Australia - Cyphastrea 1 metagenome | ecosystem: Host-associated > Invertebrates > Cnidaria > Coral ...
CACCTGCTTGGAAGATAAAAGGCCTTTTTTGCATGAAACGACCCCAAAAAGTATCAAACGTACCCAAAAAAGAGGTGTTTTGCAAACGACCCCAAAAACGAAGGGTAGTGGAGACTCCAGGTAGTTACTATAAATTATTATAGTTGTTTCATGTTATTTTGGTGTTTTTCTAATGGTTTTTCCTAAAGTCTAAATGTGCCCATTGGATCCACTGGTTGAAGGGTTGGAGTAGCATCCTTCGTCCCAGGTGAGGCTGTTTGCAGCAGAAGAGTTTTGCGACCAAAAGGTCAGCGAGGCGCTTTGGATCTCACAGGATGCCCGATGGCCACCTTAGGGCGGTCCTAGTGAGGTGATGTTTTGGTGTAGGAGTTGTTAAACAGTGCACATAAGCACAAGATGCACAAGATGCACAAAAAAAAACCATGACCGAACTTTTTCACCCCTTAGTGACATCATGAAGAGATCAAGGGATGATTGGATGCTTTTTAGTGGTCGATCTGTTGGCGGTTCGCGGCTGGCCGTTCGCGGCTAGCATGGAACACCAGGTGTCGATCAACGATAGAAACTGGGCCCTCGTTCTGGGATCAGAGGATCGAGGAGTGAGCCTCGATCTGCAGATGTCCCGATTTTTGACCCGGCCTGGTAAACGTTTACAGTTTGCGAACTTGAAAATGGCCATAGAAATAGTGAGTTGTCCCATTAAAAATGATGATTTGCCATAGTGTTTTGTATGTTTGATGCTCCATAGTTATGTAAACGTTTACCAGAGGGTAACCGCTTTCTGTTTGAGCTTATTATGTGTGCGCAAGCATCTTGATTGTACAAGGGCGAGTGTCCACTTTAGTCTCAACTTTTGGCTTGACTTTGACCTGTGATGTTGAACTTGATTTTCTTCACTGCCTTGCTTGGTTACCAGGGGGGTCTTGAGCTCTGGTCATGTCTTCTCACACATGAGGTGCGATCATATCAATTTTATTCAATTTTACAGGATGATGTGGAAAATCCTAATATACATTAATAAACCACCCCCAAATCACATCAGTTACATGTTTCGAGCAGGGCTCTTCAACATCATTCCAAGAACATACCAAGAATACATGACATGACATGATCATTACATTACATAAAACGAGGTGAACATTTCCTGAGCTTTTTTTTTGCAATCTCCAAGGACTCCTGAAGCACTGGAGCTTTGTGAGGGGCTTCGTGTGCCACAAGAGCGCGGCCAATGTTTGAATGTGGCCGCAACAGGGGCGATTTGTCTCTATGAACTCTGCAAAGCTTCAGAGATCAGAGATCTTCAGAGCCAGTCGCCAAGTCGGGGCAGAAAAGTCGCCATTTTGAGCGTCTACTGAGTCTACTGTCAACCTCTCTGATAATTCAGGAGTGACGCAAATATCAAAAAAAAACCTAAACAAACATAATTTGTACTCTGATAATCTCTGATTTTATCATGGTATGACTTTTTATGAAAAAAAAGCCCATGTCTGGTGTGTTGGCTGGCCGCCTGGTTTGTTGAATCTCCTCAGAAACGGCTCAAAGTTCGATCGTGTTTGTTCAAAGTGTGGATTCAGGACCTGGGTCAGAGATTTTAGTCGATGTTTTTCATATTTGATTATTCTGGGTAAATTATAACGACCTCACTGTTCTCCCTCACTGGAATCATGATTTAAAAGGGAAATCATCCCCAAATGGCCGCAAGATTCAGGTGAGTGAAATATTATAATTTACCCAGAATCCATCATTGACAGTTAATCCATCATTAATAGTCACCAAATGATAGATCATTAGTTAATCTATAGTATTTTGGCTATCCAAGTATTGGGGTATCCAATTCTGACGAGCCATCGTCACATGGTTTCCCTAATGGTTTTCATTAGGATCATCGCCCAGGCATCGGACATCCAGAAGCTTCATGAAACAGCTCACATGGTGCTACAATCCTTGGTGGCTGGGCCGAAAAATTTAGAGATATTTAGCGCAAGAAAATTTCCCTCTGGTAAACTAACAGTTTGCTATTGAACATGGTCATTTATAGTGGATTTTCCCATTAAAAATGGTGATTTTCTATAGCTATGTTAAATTACCAGAGGGTAAGAAAAATGAGGATACTCCATTTTGCCACACTGAGAACCAGAGTGAATCAGCAGTAGCACAAACAGTCGACTTGCAGTTGAACACATCACTGTTGTTACTTTGTTGTCGAAACAAGTATATATTCATCATTACAGGGACAATACTCCCAAGTTTCGCAATTTCAATTGTGTAGCTTGCACTTCAGCCTAATTATGTTCATGCTTGCTGCGAAAACATGAAACAGACAATGTTGATCAAATTTGGTGGCATTGATTCTCAATACAGACTGCATTGTCAGTATTTGAATTTCCTCATTAATGTCAACTTACAGCAACTTGGGCCATAGAAAACAAAACACGTGTTCCATATGTATTTCCATGGGGATGTAGCAAAACCATTCAAAAGCTATCTTGCAATTTATTTGGGGAGATGAACATCCATAACTACCATCATTTACCCTCTGGTAAACATACAAAAAACTATGGAAAATCACCATGTTTAATAGATAAATCCACTATTTCTATGGATATAAATGGTCATTTTCAATAGCTAACTGTGAAATTACCATCATTTACCAGCTATTTACCATCATTTGCCAGCTATTTACCATCATTTCCACTATAGGCTTCACTTAAGGCTACCAGGCTTGTCCGAACATCGCCAGGACCTGGAGGCTAACCACAACACCTGGGAGGTGGTGCGAAACGAAAACGGGGTTAGCCTCTGGTAAACATACAAAAAACTATGGAAAATCACTATTTTTCATGGGAAAATCCACTATTTCTATGGCCATTTTCAATAGCTATGTTAGTCATAACCAGAGGGTATTTTAACTCATTTTCAAGAGAATCCAATGCCAAAGTCAGACATGTCATCGCTTAAATATCCCAATGCGATGATCCATTGATTCCATTGATCTTGACATATCTTGACTTTGATTTTGTTTGGTATGTCGGATATGTCATGGATATTAATGTCGGTATATCATATATCTCCCATTTTGATCCATTTTGAGACTAAACTCATTTATACGTGCACCTCAGTCACCTCAGCCGCTTCCAGTCGACAGTTGATCCTCGACAGTTTCCCGCAATTGATATAGGCATTGAATGGGAAGAATGAGGCTTTAGTCGGGACACTCAGGCACTTTATCAGATCATGATAAGGACCCAGTCGGACCCAGTCGGACCCAGTCGGACCCAAGGACTATGACAATCTATGTCTCAGCTTCGAAATTGCTCCCAAGACGAGAATCCGTCTCAACTTATGTGGAAAACTTGGTGAAGTGCACTGAGGAAGTCCACACTTCATCCCCTCAGGCGGACATTGGGCATGGCGAACATCCGCCGCGTTGGCGAACATGAGCTGATTTTCGCTCATCGATTGCATGAAAATCCCAAGAAATATATCTCGGAGAGGTTTTTCCGGGTTTTTTCCCCGGTTTTTTGTGAACCTGGACTCTCTTTTTTAAAAACGCCTTTTAGGATATCATAAAGGCGCGGCAAGGAGCTTTCAATGATGGTGTTTTTCTTTGTGGCTGATCCACAAGATCCGACATCTTTCCACCAGATGAGACAGTGCAAAAATTTGTCGAAAGGATGAGACACTGCCTATTTCGGGGATACCCTCTGGTTATTTAACATAACCATGGAAAATCACCATTTTTAATGGGAAAACTCACTATAAATGGTCATTTTCCATAGCTATGTTAGTCATTCCCAGAGGGTAATTGATCTGAGATGATCTGACTGGATCTGTTATTTTACTTTTTTGCAAAACCACACAGAAGTGATGTTACTTGATGTGGATGCGGGTCAAAATGGAAGACCTAGGGGACCACAGATGTTAGTCTAGTTTAGTATTAACCATCCATAATTTTGGGGTACCTAATTTTGACCCATCACCATGTTACTTGCACTGGTTGATTGATGTTGATAGAGCCGAATGATCTAGGGCTCTAGGGTGCAGGGAAGTTTGGGATTTCTCACGCAGATCCTGGGCGATCAGTGAGGCACGTAGATGCACGTAGCACATGGCAGTCACAGCATGAATCATATACCCTCTGGTAATTTAACGTAGCTATTGGAAATGGTCATTTATAGTTGATTTACCAAATAAAAATGGTGATTTTCCATAGCTATGTCAGTTTACCAGAGGGTATGACATATAGCTCCTGAGTTGTTGAACGCATCTAGGTAGGATAGCGAGTATTAAGGGTGAATTCGGGAGCTGTTGTACAGCAAGCGATTGGGTGAAAGTGATGTATGTTGTGGTGTGCAGCCAAACGAGTACCTTGACTTACTTAACTGACTTAACTGATATAAATTGTTTAACTTACTTAACTCAACTACTTATTATGTAGTGAACTGTAGTGAAGCGGTGAGAAAAAATGACCAGTGTTTCTGGTGGAGCTTCCGAAACACTTTCAAGCGACATATTTCGACCGGAATCTGTATCAAATAGATTCGAGCAGTACTAGTTGCCAAGAACACTTAAGATATGGAGGTTTCCTAAGGGGGTACCCCTAAATCATCCATTATATAACCATCCATTTTGCGGTACCCCCATTTATGGAAACCCCAATTTTTCTTCACAAATATCTGCCCTGCATCAAGGTCTTCAATGGACGCTTGAAATACCCGCCTTTTGGCCGGAAAGGGGGAAGGATTGCTGCGGAGGATCACTGGTTGGTGGTTTGGAACATTTGTTATTTTTTCATTCAGTTGGGAATGTCATAATCCCAACTGACTTTCACTCCATTATTTTTCAGAGGGGTAGGTTCAATCACCACCAACCAGATTAGATGCATTCAGATTTGATACACCATTCGTGAAAGCCAATGTTGGAAAAGATGGAGACCACGAGATTCACAGATGTGCCGAAGTTGACATCACCGAGGTCTCCTTGGTTACGACGTCACCCCATTCTGGGACCGGTGATAGGTGGGACATGATGGGATATGGAGATTTGATCAATTTGACCGGACAAGAGCGACAAGATCACAATGAATCAAGTACTTACCGGGTAAAGTTCAGGGAATCATAATATCAAAATATATCAAAGCTTCATGAATCAATAAATCTGTTGTTTGCATATTCATTGAATCATTAAGGAGTTCATGCTGGCACAAAAGAAAATTGTTCCCCGTGCTTCAACCCCCATCTCACTAGCTTCGCACAAGGCGGAGATCCTTCAGAGGTCAGCGTCAAGAGATGTCGCCAGCACACCATTCAGTCTTCTCTAAGTTCTTCATGTTTTCCACTAAGATGAATGGTGAGAGACTGAACGGTGTGATCATTGGATTTATCATTGGAGCCAAGATGATGATCATTGGATTTATCATTGGATCCAAGTGAGAGCTGCGATTCTACACTGACTCCTCGTGTCAAGAATGTGCCAAGTGTTTTGAAGACTTCATAAATTATGGAACCTTTGTTACACTCTATATGTACTTCATATATCTTCATCAAAGGCATCTTTTTGTACAGATCATCCCACAAGAAAAAGATCAACGAACCCCAGTCGTGAGTCACCCCAATGTCGTGTGTCAGGTCAGCCAGTGGCTTGGAATCCAGTTCTTGGGAGGGATCCTGAAAAATCACAGAGATTGGTGGTCGAATGGGAAGAATTGGACTTGGTGAATCATTGGTGCGGTAGAAAACAAGTTCCAGCCACCATTTCTGAAAATCGCTGGAGGTCTTCAATCCCTCAGTGTACTCGTTTTCAGACAGAGGTGGCCGATTCCAATGGCTCGAGGAGTGGGAGAACATTTTGGTGACAGCGACTGGCTCGCTGGTAGAAAACTTCGCTGTTTGTACCAGTCTCTTTCTGGGATTTCAATTGGATTTCAATATGTTCCAATCATTTCGCACTTCGCGAAGTCTTTATACATTGGAGATCATTGGAGGCATGTAGGTAAATTAATAACCCCCAAAAAAAACATGTTGTTATACTATATAACATATATATATATATATATTATGTGAGTTATATAGTCATGTAGGTAAGTCATATATATATATAACTCAAGAATTTGCGACAGTAGATTGTCCCCCAAAATTGCAGCCCAACCAAGGTCAGATGAGCATCATGTGTCCGGATGCCCACTGAAAAGATGTCGGAAACACTGCATTCAGACATTTGTAGATGGGCTCCTGGAAATTCCTCGGAATTGGTTGGACAAATTGCTGGGGTGGTTTTGAACCATGGTTTCTTTCAAGCATACGTAGATTTTCCAAAGAAAACGAATCCATTGTTATAAAATATCGGAACCATTCATGTGGGTCTGAAAATGGGGTAACCTGGAGATTGCATTTTTATGGAAGGGAGCCAGAAAACTAAGCATCATACTTTGGGCATGTTCCAAGCATGTTTAGATAAATCCATGTGGAGGTTTCCTTAAATGGGGGTACCCCCAAATCATCCTTAAGTCATGAATGCCCATGACTTAGTATAGGTTTCCCTTAAAAATGGTGACTTGGGGTATCCCCATTTCCATTATGGAAAGCTCATGAAAGCTCCATTTGAGTCATTTGAGTGTTTGCCCTAGCACGAAGTCCTTAAATGTTTGTTTCAGGTCTCACACTGATCCACAATCTCCTGGTGGCAGAAGTTCACGAAGTCCTGTGAGGTGGGACAGGGAGTTAGCTCGGAAAGACTTGATGCGACAGTTTGTCTCAAGATGAAAAGAAGGAACTAAAATCCATTAAAATCCAATAGTTAATTATCACATATTATATATATTATGCTATATATATATGAATGATGATATAGTTTGGTAAGGTATTGAAACTAGCATGATTTTTTGGCTATTGGCAATGACGCAGACACATTTTTGACACACCCAGTCTCCTGGGGTTCGTAGGGTTGGACGTTGCTGGTCTCCTGGCCCAGTGACCAAGCAGGTTTTTGCGTCTGGGCCTCCCACAACCGTGTAACTTCATGTAACTTTCATTGAACATTCCAAAACCTGATTTTTTCAGGGAATAGGAGAACAACAAGAACAACAAGAACAACAAGAACAACAACAACAACAGCAACAACAAGAACAAGAACAAGAACAACAACAAACAAATGAGGTTCCATGAATTACATGAAACTTCCGTAACTTAAGCAACGTTATCCGGGAATATCTTCATCACATCGGTTTCGCTTCACATCATGGGGATGATCTCACGGCAGGTCGCCCTCGAAGGCCGCTGCGCTGGGTACCATGTCCCACCATGTCACCATGTCCCACCGTGGCCACTGACATCCACTGACAACACTGCAGCCACTGAGTTCAGATGATTTTCGAATCAGCAGATCACAACTTTGTGTTCGCAAAGTTGAATGCTGAAGATTCAATGATTTCAATGCGGTTGTGAACTTTCGAGATTTGCATCACCGGAATTTTCCAGATGGGTGCTAGAGCTGCTGAGGGCTGCAGTGTTTTCATGAAATATCATGATATCACCGCGTAGCGCTGGGCCAAGCCGTCACATTGGTGTGTTTTCCTCAATTGTTTCCAGGTTGTCGTTTGACAAAAAATCATGGTTGTTTCTTTTCAAGGTACTGTTGATAGACTCTAGACTGTAGACTTTATTTAAGTCTTCAGCGTTACTGTACCTAGTTGATCCTAGTTGCACACATTTTTTTAGCTTTGGACGGTTCATTGGCGTTCGCCGGGATTTTTCGCTGGCCGTCATGAAGCTGGACGCCACTCAGAGACGATGGGATCTCACGGGTAGATGCTGGGTAGGTGGTATATCCAATAGACCTCCAATTAAACAGATGATGTGCACCCATTTCTGATAACCCATAGGATCCATGGTGCTGCTATATATGGTAACATTTACCATCAATATACCCCAGTCATGTTAGCATATATATCATACATGGATCCATTTCTGACAATATTCTGGTGATATTTCGATGAAAGTCCAGGTGGATAAAAAAAGGATCTGATCAGATGGGCCGTGTGTGACGAGTTCGGCATCTTTTTGCTGGTCGTTTTTGATTTCGGAAGGTGATGTTTTTTCAACTTGTAGATGTATTACCCTCTGGTAAACTAACATAACTATATGGAAAATCACCATTTTTAGTGGGTAAATCCACTATTTCTATGGCCATGTTCAAGTTCGCAAACTCTAAACGTTTACCAGGCCGGGTACCATCTTTTTTCATCACTTTGAGTTGTTTTCTTATGTGTCCCATGTTTTATCTCGGTCACCGTGGTCACCCCATGAGGTGACGATGTTCCGATACATCACCAAGGAGGAATTCCGGGTGCTGACCGCGGTGGAGATGGGGATGAGGACGCTCTGACGATATCACGGAGATGGCGGAGATGGCTTTGTCTGAAAATGATTGGAGAATTCTTGGTAAATTTGATGAAGTTTTGATGGATCTCATCATTTCTTCATTAAATGGTTATGGCCCAGTTTCAGACACACCAAAAAATGCTGAATCTGACAGTTTGGGAGGCTCAGCCTGATGAGAAATCGGTAATTTTGCAACCACTGGGAGGGATTGTCAACGCAAATAATCTGCTTCAGCACGAAAGCAGTCCAACTGGGAACCATTGCGCACAGCTTGCAAGTTGGCGTTCGGATACTGTTCCTTGTCCTTTTGCGGACAAATCACTACAACTGTAGACTGACTGCAGTTGCTAAACATGTTCGGAAACTTCATTTGCAGCTATTGCAGACACAATAAACTTGTGGGACACATACTGACAGGCAGCGCCTTTCTGTTAGATTTTCTTATAGTTTGTGCAACTGACACATCATGGGCTCCAAACCGATTTCCGACTTGTTTGTTTTTCTTTTGCATTCGGAGGGATCCACTTGGAAGATCTTATCGCAAGGCATGAGGTGGTTGTCCAGGTGTGTCGCCAGGAATCACGAGCACGTGCCCGCACCTCTGATCGAGAGCATCTCCAAACTCAGTTGCTTGGCATGGATCATCAGCAGGGGTATCCTCCGTTGTTCTCAAACGTGGCTGGGACATCCCTGAACTCAATGGAGGTTTAGTTCGCTGGGAAAATAATCGGTTACTAAATGGTGGATATTCCATAGCCACGTTTCGTTACCGGAGGGTATAACCGGATATAAAGAATAGAAAATGATAGTACATACATAATATTATATAATCTTCAATACAACCCATAGGATCCATGTATGATATATATATATATGCTAACATTTGGGGTATATTGATGGTAAATGTTACCATATACATTATATATATATAGCATACATGGATCCTATGGGCAAGTGGCTGGGCCCGCAATTTGTGGTCCATGGGGATTCACCACAATGGGTCTTCGGGTACTGTAGCCTGTTTCCCTGCAAAGCCACATACCCTCTGGTAATTTAACATAACTATGGAAAATCACCATTTTTAATGGGAAAATCCACTATTTCTATGGTCATTTTCAATAGCTACGTAACAATTTACCAGAGGGTACTTTGAATTCTATACAACTTTATACCTCTATAGATACTATGTACCTTGCTACATGTATATTTACATTTTGGTGAATAGAACAAACAGATGACAACCGGACGCATTGTCAACAATACCACATATACCACATATTTTGTCCAGACATTTGGCTTTGATGATTCCTGCAGTTTCTTTTAGTTTCTTGTATTTGCTGCCTTTATGCATGCAACAGTGGAGAACACACGAAAGTTTGGGGAAAGCAACATGTTTATATATTCGTGAAGAATGGCCGTTTCCGGAAACAGGAATTTTGATCAACCACCATATAAACATTACATATAAGAATGTGTATGAATATATAGATAAATATGTCGGAATTGAATCTCTTATTTGTCAAACAAGGTCAGGATTTACCTCTTTCTGCGGGAACGCAGCCAAACTGGTTTTGGTTATATAACCCAAATGTTACCCAATGAAAAACAGAAATCACTCCAAGATATTCATTGATATTGTACTGGTAGGTAATTGTTTCTGCGGGTATAATATACAGTATTTATTGTACACACATATACTAATATTGTGTTTGAGTGGATAGAATTGGAACTCAATTAGATATTGGTATCTGACTCGGCAGACTATGATTCTTGAAACATCCATAAGTAGGTGGGACTGCCAAAGCAATTATGTTACAAGATCTCCAAGTTTGCACACTATGATACTCCAGACATCAAGAGACTGCAAATCTTTAAACATCACAGACCTACATGGTTCGCAGCCGAGAATGCGCACAGAATTGCTGAGGCAGAAGTCTTTGCTACAAGACGCTGCAGACTTTGTTGCGAAACAAGATTCTTGTCTGAAATCAAGGTTGACTTAAAGTTGAGGTTGACAAAGTTGACAAGTTGACCAAGTTGCCAGCATAATGATAATGTCAAGCCCGGATTGTTGATTCTTGCTATCCCTGGGCCATTTTATTGGGAGCGGAACCACCATTTTTTCGCTGCGCAGGTGTCCATTGATTCGCCCATCCCGTACCGGTACTGCGTATACCACGGAAAAAAAAAAAAACAATCCTAATGATCTTTCATAGGGACAAACCAGAGGATTTACGTGTACCCTATTTTCAGACAAAGCCGCAAAGCATTAATTATATATATATACTCCTTGGAACAGACACTGTGATATTGTGTGATATTAGAGCCCCAATTTTCGAAATTCCAAAAAAGTCCTGGATGTAAATTGCCCATTCTTCTCTTTGTTGGCTACTGTATGAGTTATACTGGTTGGTGGTGACTGGAACATGGCTTGAAAATGACTTTCCATTGGGTTTTTGTCATCATCCCATTGACGAAGTCCATGATTTTTCAAGATGGTTATTGCACCACCAACCATATATAGTATATATATATATACACCATGTATTGGAAATGTCATAGAAATAGATGGTTTACCTATGAAAATAGCCTGGTGATTTTCCATGGCGAACTGTGAATGTCATAACCAGATGGTATACGATAGCTCAGGCTTGTGGGGCATGATGGCCCAAGTCTCAGCTTGATGTCAGTTGGGAAGCTTGATGTCAGATAGGGCAAGATTTTTATCTGTATGGGCTGGCTAAACCCTCCCGGCGAACATCAACATAGCTGGTAGTTCTGGATCTTCATCGCCCCAAAATTTGGTATGGTAGGTTTGGAGATTGGATAAATTCCCAGTTGAACACGGCGGACGTCTTTCCTTTCGACTTCTCCTGGCAACTCTGGACGATGTCTTCGATGGCTGGCGAGGTCAGAGCTATGATGGCTGGCGACTGACCTATCACGGCTACGATTTCTTAGCCTTGCGAGTCTTTGGGCGAAAGCTTGCGGGTCTGGACAGTCTGATTTTGTTGATTTCAACACTGGAAAGACATGCTACCAAGATCTAGCAAGTTTGCCTCCAAGCATATTACGTGTACTGGTTGGTGGTTTGGACATGTTTGGAACATTTTTCTATTCTTCCATATATTGGGAAGAATAATCCCAACTGACTTTCATATTTTTCAGAGGGGTGGCTCAACCACCAACCAGGTACTTTTGCATGCTGAGGTTTCTCCGTGACGATTACTAGACATTGTCACATGCATTTACCATCTGGTTATGACATTCACAGTTTGCCATGGTTAAAAGATTCACCAAGCTATTTTCATAGGTAAACCATCTATTTCTATGGGCCATGGCTTAACCATGGCGAACTGTTAGTCATAACCAGAGGGTATATCCCATTAGATCCCATAAAATCCCATTAAATCCCGTTAAATCCCATTAAACCACCATTAAATCACCATTAAATCACCATAACCAGAGGGTAGCGCAACATCCTGGAACTTTCAGTTGCGACTGCTGCTAGTTGTGAACAGAAGGGCACCAAAGTTATTGACCCGTATGTACATATGTTAACATATATCAAGTATATCACATGTATATGTATATATATATATATATGATTATATATATATATATTGTATAATATTATAAAATATATACACATGTCCACATGTTATAGCAGAGCATTTTTAAGCAACGTCCAGGATTCCCCGTGCGCCCAAGTGGTGGCCTAGGCCCTAGCAGCGCGTGGCACCATCACGGCTGTGGGTCGTCGCTTGGGAGTGGGGAACTGAGATACGACAGCTGGGGATGGTGATAAAAAATGGATTGGTTGGAAAGTCTATCATCGAAAATGGGAATATGATGGGGATAGACTGATAGATCAATATATTTATATTTATATATATATATATATATATATATATTGATATATATATATATAATTATACTTATTACTGTATATATATATATTTATTTATTACTATATATATACATGTATTAATATATATATATATATACAGTATTAATATATATATACATGTATTAATATATATATATTGATATATATATATATAGAATTTGGTAAAATAGGATTTACAACCAATAATATGGTGAATGGGTTTGCCACCCAGAAACGGGGGAGTTCCCCCAGCTCAGCTTAATGAGGAAGATGATGCACAGCCAAAGGATTTTTGCGTACTTTGTGTGTTGGGGAAAAACACAGATAATTAAACTGGGTACACTGGGTCAACCAACATAGATATGGGAAAGGATCTGTTTCGCAAAGAACATGATCTACAATTTGTGTGTTCTGCATACCTGGAGAGCAAATTATAAGGACATCACTTGGTTCATAAATGTCATGTTTGGGAGTTTAGGATTAGGAGAAATGTCCCAAAGTGCTGGAGTTCTTCAAGTTGGTGAATTATTCTAATTCATCCAGATCAAATCTGTATGTTATATATATATATATGTATGTATATTATGATGTGTATCTATGTATATATATATATATACATAGGGGTGTTTGCTAGAAAAAGGATAACCCGAAGCATGGGTTTCCACATTGTAGTCAGTATAGATTTGACGAATAATTAGCGTGCAAGATTTGTTTGGGCCCTATTTTAGCAACCCATGTATAACGTTATCATCATGTTTATCAGAATCGTTGGCAATTAGATATCTAATTGCCAATTGATGAACACAAGTGCGGCAAGGAACAACATATACCCTCTGGTAAATAAACATAGACCCTGAAAATCACCAATTGTTAGAAGAAACTAATCTTACAATTCCTATCTGCCAGGGTCTATGTCAATATACCAGAGGGTAAGTGTTTGGTCAAGATATGATTAATGAATAATGGTAGCCAAGTCGTATCACATCAATCCATTCACTGGATAATCTTCGGACAATTTTTTCGATTGGAAAGGATCATGTCTTAGACTAACTTTCGATATTAGCGAACACAATGGGGAGAGGCAGGTGCCAACTTACCCAGTTTTGATGAGTTCTCATGAGCCTTCCATGAGCTTTCATGCCAAAGATACAGGTCCTACAGTTTCGTATAAAATAACATGATTTGGTATTTGAAGATTCCCTCCTATCAAAGAAACCTGTTATCATGTTATCTCAATTTTTTGTGTGAAGTAGTGCAGCCTGAGAATCCCGTGTCAGCATTTGCTTTTCCAAGTCAACCTTTTTGGCATTCTCAGGTCGTTAAGAGTACATGTGTTCTCCCCCTGTTCCAGGTTGCAAAGTTCTGTAGAATCACTTTCCCAGCATTCAACCAGTTCTCAATTTGCATGTCAAATATTGTCAAATATCCACTCAGGAAAAGCAGCCATAAACATGTTGTAGCATATGTTTCCTGGTATTTCGCATTTTATAGCATATATTTCTCACACACATAAGAATATATAATATACGTATATATATATATGTAATATATATTTATATGTAATATATATATATATGTAATATATATATATATATACGTGTATATATATAATATGGAATATATATATATATATATGTACATTGGCATTTATCAACGCCACTACCTGTGCCACATTGCTGCCGCCGCCATGCACCAGGTGGGAAAGGAGAGCGATGTGCACTATGCCCAGGCGGCTCAGACTAGCCGTGACTCGCCAGTTGATGGTTGCCAGTTACCCTCTGGTAAACATACAAAAAACTATAGAAAATCACCATTTTGAATAGGTAAATCAACTATGAATGGTGTATTTTCAATAGCTATGTCAAATTACCAGAGGGTACCTGCAGTTACCATTACCCTCTGAATGATAAATGTTTCTGTAATCGCAAAGGAACAGCTCCTGAATCGGCGTTTTGGCCTTCGAGAAAATCGAATCTTTTGAATGTCAGCCACATTTTAGGATGAATGATGAAACAATGATGAACACATGACTACATGTTTTCGACAACATGAGTTAATCTGGGTACCCTCTGGTAAACTAACATAGCTATTGAAAATCACCATTTTTGATGGGTAAATCCACTATAAATAACCATTTTCAATAGCAAACTGTAAACGTTTAGCGGAGGGTAACCATGTTGAATCCTGGCTGCGACCATGTCATCATATGTCATCTGGCGCAGGGACCGGATGGCGAAGTGGTTGCCCTAAAGTTGCATCGACTAGGCGGCTCCAGATCGTGGCGGTCGCCAAGGATTTGCAAAGTCCTGTAGATTTTTTTGTATTAAAGATCACCCATAGGACCATATATAGCATACATGGATCCTATGGGTTTTAAAGATGTATTAAAGATCATTGTTTTCTATGGATTCGCCATATTTTACCACGGATTTTTGTTACCCTCTCGGCCTTTTTGGGTCTGGATTTGTCCTTTTGCCTCGGACATATTTCCCACGAGAGCTCGGCCTTGTATCAGAAGTGACTGGGTTTAAAAAATGCCCAGGATTGACAGATCTCTAAACATTGGAAAGCTCCGTGTTTTTTTTTCATGATCCAAGTGTCCATGTGTCTATTTGTGGACAGCACTGACAGCACCTTTCATATTTTGAATTTTGGTGACTTTTTTTTTAAAGCACTTTTTGTTAAGAAAAAACTAGTGCGAGATTGATTAGTCTGGACCTGACTTGTTCGATTTCCAAAAGGTCTTGTTATGGATCTAATTTCCATAGAATGTTCCCTGGATTTCCTGATCTTTTGAACGGAATCCGATTGCTGATTTATGTTTGGGTATTGTTGTTATGTTATTATTAATTACTGTTATTACTATTCACTATGACTATTAGACTGTTACTATCTGTTATTATATATTGTAATTATTATTTGAATTAATCCATGAAATGGAGCCCAAGACATGCTTTCCACAACTCATGCTCCGTTTTCCAAACCTCACTTTTCCAAACCTGGAATTTCGGGGGTTGTCAAACAAGCAATGTTCTGCATCAATATGCATCTTAGGGTTTACCAAGTCTACATCCAACATAATTGCAAGTCACTATATATATATATATATTATACACAGTATATATATATATATATATACAATATAAATATATCACTTATATATATATATATCACATATATATATAATAGTACTTATAAAATTCCAATGTACCTGGATCCTGTGACATTTTTCAGTGACCCAATGTGTCTCGAGTTCACCAGGTCGAATCAGTTTCCGCGCCATCAAGGAGAAACGTGACTACTTGAGGCGGAGACGGTCATGGTTGAAGGTTAGCCATTGTCTATTGTTGACCTAGCATATTTCTAACATCATATATATATATATATACATATACATATACATAAATACATACATACATACATACATAAATACATACATACATACATACATGCATGTATATGCACATATTATGTTCAGTAGAATTCATATAATCCATGCATCTTTGGGGTATGTTATCGCGGAAAATCGCACAGATCCCGCTAGTCCTTAGCAACTGCCGGAACCTGGTTGCTGGACCTGGTGGTTCCCATGAAATGGGCTGGATGGGCCATGGAGTTTGTTAGCTAGTTAGTAACTGGATTATTTCATTGGGATATAGGGGATATAGCTAACACACCCCATGAAATAATCCATTTACTAATGAATAACCCCATGATATAGTTAGTTAGTAATGGATTATTTCATTGGGATTATAACCCCAGTTACTAATCAGGAATCGCTAATCCTATGGCCCATCTAAGTACCGATCATATACCTTTTTTTACTTTTTTATATTACTCATATGTATGGAATTTCATGCACATAATGCAGATATCCCGGCTATCCCTTAGTTTCACTTCATATCAAGGGCCCATCTCTATCCATTGCGCCTTGCTGAAATTTGTTGTTCTCAGCAGGTTTCTGATATGGTTCCATGATTTTAACAGATGGGTCTGGATCAATAGCTATGAAAATACCATTTTTAATGGGATGAACATCCATAAATCCCAACTATATTTTGATGTGAACAGAAGGGGTACTATTGGCTTTGACACACTGCCAAATGTTTTGATTAAGAATAGTAGTCCCCTCTGGAATCATATCAATATCCCATGACAAATCTCTCAGACTCACAGGCATCGGGTCCATGCAAGTTGGATGTATATGGCCAAACTCGCGGCAGCCAAAGAGTTCGCCTATATGAAGGCTTTAAAGGCGGACCTGGGCGATCTTGGCTCCCAACGGCGTCACGGCGTCCTCTTGGGGTTGATCCACATGGATTTTGTGATTGTTTCACCCCAGAGGATCAATATTAGTGTTTATCATTGTTTATCTTTGTATGCCTGAGGCTCCGTATATTATATATATATATTATAGATGTATATATTGGTGATATTCATTCATGATTCAGGGGACTCAACGTTCACCAACGCAGGATGAAGGATTTCCTGTACCAAGCCCAATCGATCAGAACCGGCACGTGGTTGTGATGTCCTTCGCAAGGATGCTCAGAGCGTTGCGAATCCCACAGCAGAGTCGGTTTGTTGAACAATCTCCTTGAGGCATTTTTGCAAGCGCAACTTGTTTTGCAAATGACGAGTAGAGAATGGAGAAATCCGAAGATCCCAAGCAAAAAGTGGAAGTAGAGGCCACCTGAAGACTAGTTTTTTTGGGTACTGGACCAGGTCCCGTTCTGGGATGATTTTTTGGCAAAAACGAAGCCATTCCGAGGTTCATGCCACGCCATTATTTCAGATTCGAAGCCTTCAGCATCCACATCAGGTGTCAGCTGCAAGAGTCTTGTTTCTGGTTTTCCACTGGCAAAGTTTGGCCCACATCAAGTGAGACTCATGACTCAACATGACTTAACATGACTTAACATGACTCAACATGACTCAACCTAAACGTTCGCATGAAGATGTCGCGGATCACATACCGCAGAAATTGTGATCCGCACGGTTACCGTGGTCGGTATCTCGGCCAGGCTTTAGAACGACTGATGCGCTTGGTTGTAAGGCCTGGCTGGGGGTGGGGTGCACAGGCCACGGATGCTACATTGACGGTTAGGTTTGTGTTAAGTTGGATTAGTATTCAAGACTCATATATGTGTTAAGATGTGTTAAGTGCCTTGGGACTGCCTTCATTCACTTACAGGAAGACAGGCACTCATCAAAATGTCTTTGCACATGCTTTCTTTTGTAACTTCTGACTGGCATGCAGCAACATTTAAATCTGACATGAACATCTTGCATTTTTTTTAAGGCTAGTTGCTACTAGTTTCGCGGAGCCTGCAAAACGTCATCCCATCGCTCAGAAGAATGTAATCCTGGAACAAGCATGCAAAGAGGTCATGGTAGTATATACGCTCGGCTGTAAAAACAACGGCAAATCCAACTCCCAGATGGCAGCAGAACTGAATTGCAGCCAGAATGCAATGTTTGCGGCTTGCACTTGGCCCTCAAGGAAGCCTTGATATCCCAGGGTAACTCTTTGAACCATAGTGTCCATGATGTTTAAGCGTTCTGGTGCCCCAGTGCCATAGCAGATAACACAGTGGGCGCATCATGGGCGCGATATCCCAAGGGAGAGCCTTGCAGGTTGTTGCAACATGATTTTAAACCATAGGAAAACCATAGGAAAACCATAGGAAAATGGTGGTTTAATGGGATTTAATGGGATTTAATGGGATTTTATGGGATCTAATGGGATATACCCTCTGGTTATGACTAACATAGCCATGGACAATGGCCCATAGAAATAGATGATTTTCCCAGCTAGAAACCTCCATTTATTTACGGGATGTTCCATGGCTATGTTAGTCATAACCAGATGGTAATTCAAGTGATAAGCCACAGGCACACCCTGGTCCCACCATCTTTTCAACAGCGGTTCATCACCATCATCACCCAGGTTTCGATCCGTCCACATTGCCATGCCAAAAAGTTCGCGCCAATTCTGCGCCTACCGTCATTCCTACCCATGAGACACGCTACAGTGACCTTTCGCAATTTCCATGCGAAACAAGTTCTTTGATCCGAGCGTCACCATTCTCAATGTGGAATTCCATCTGTGCGAAACAGGGATGTCTGGAGCATTGCAGCACTTATCAAGAGTAGAACAACATTTCTGCGTGGAGAAAGAGAAAATGGCCAGAGCCCAGTTAATCGAATGGTCTACCATATACGTGCAAATCTCCAAGCATTGAAATTTACCGCCTTGAAAAATAAGTTTGCGTTGGCATCAAGTGAGCAGAATATTGGAGGCCAAAAAGGTGGAAATTAGATGAAATTAGTGTTTTGAAAAGCATCATCATCACTAGCACGAAAAGTCACCTCGACAACATCACGTTTGTATTTTTTAAGCACGGTTACGTCTCACGGCAGTATCAGTTGTGGCCAAGGCTATCAGTTCAACCTGCAAACTTTCACAGTCATGCAGGAGTGGAATTCTATCGTCCAATCTATTGTCTTTCATAAGTTGCAACACACGTTGCACCCAAGTGTCAGAAGGTAAGTGAAGTGATAAGCGTAGAAGCTTCTGGATACGATGAGAGTCAGGAAGCAAAAAGAGCTTGTTGAACAGAACAATGGCATTCACGACCATTTTAGTGCCTTGCCTGGTCCGCCAACCACATTCACGAACAGAAACTTATGTCTCAAACGAGGGCGTCTGGTTCCGATAATGGTGCGCGCCCTCTGCTTGCAACAAGTTCAGTCTACGGACTGCAGGTGATAAAGCTCATCACAGGATGATCTTCCATTAACCCAAGTCCATGCGTTTGTTGAAAGTCAAGTCTTCATCCACCACGCCTAAACCTGGTTGGTGGTTTGGAACATTTTTTATTTTCCATAGTCCATAATATATGGGATACTCCTTCCCATTGACTTTCATAAGATGTTTCAAGATGGTTATTGCATTACCAACCAGAAAAGTTAGGCCAAGCTGGCCGAATATTTTCAGCTGGCAAGCAGCTGGGTGCCAGGTTGCTTCGTGCGGGCATTGTCCATGGTGATTTTAATGAGTTCAACCTGATGCTGGATAAGGCGGGATTGGATGGGGATTCGATGATTTTGATGCAGGCCCAGGCCTGACGGGAAATTCTATTGTTGTGATTCTGGAAAATCTTTTTTGGATACACCGATACACCTCATTTATTATTGATTATTCTCTGGTAAACATACCAACAACTATGGAAAATCACCATTGAAACAATGGGTAAATCCACTATTTTTATGGTCATTTTCAATAGCAAACTGTTAAATTACCAAAGGGTATTTGAAAAAAGGTGGATGCCCAAAAAGGGTCTGACTCTACACAGTTCAAGCTGACAAAGCATCGCATGTCATGGAATTTTTAGGGGTACCTATGTTCACACAAAGCCAGGTGAAACTTAGTAGGAATTCCATTGAGTTAATGTTATGATATGAAATACAGCATACATACGTACAATATAACACACACATATCGTACATATATCATACATATAGTATATTATAATACATATAAATATATCATGCATTATATATGTATTATATCATAATAGATATTTATCATAATGTATATACATATATGATCACCACAATAAATTAACAGCATACATACTATTTAAATAGGCTGAAGTGTGTTGCTTTTCCCGTGATCAAGATGGATTGGATTAAACCAATCCTTCGGAGGAACATGCGGATTCCATTTTCGTGAGCATTCCAAAAATTTCGGGATGGTAAATCCATAAAAGTCCATAAAGGATATGGATCATCCAGCATTAAACAAATATGTTATATTCATTCAGAAATCCATAGACATTTTGTTTGCCCAAAATGGGATGACCATAAACCAACAAATTACGGAAAACAACATGAAACTCGACCAAGGTTCGGTGCGTTTTTGCCGCAAGGGTATTATGATTAGGGTTGGTTATCATCATTGTTTAGAACAAACATGGGAAACGCACTGAGCCCATGTGTATGTCAGTATGTGGCATATCATGATGTGATGTCTCATGTGTTTGCTTCACAATTAATTAGGTTTCTTGTGATTCTTGTCTCAATCTGCTTTGATACCACTGATGCCTCAACACAACATGTTTATAAACACACATTTGTTTATAAACATATTGTTTCATATAAGAATACATTAAATTTAAAAAAACAAAACAAACAAAAGACAAAAAAACAAGCATATCCGAACTAGTTTGCAGAAACTTTTTTTTTTGGTTTTATATAGATTTGCCAGATAATAGGAGGTATTTGCTAGATGACAGGAGGCATTTCTAAATGAGGCTCCATGCCAACAGTGCCAATGCACTACTGGTTGACATAGGATGGACATTATTTTAGAGAAATGCATATTTTTTGCAGAAACTTCTTGATTAGAAATTATATATTCATTGACGTGTTGCAGCATTCCTTTTTAAAAATATATGGCCTTTTCACGATGGCTGCTTCAATTGGAAACTGCATTAATTTTTGAAGTTTGTTTGGGAAAGAACTTCTTTATTACAAAACACAATACTCCTTGAAGTGTTGCAGCGTTCTTTTTGGATTTTTTTGAAAACTAAATGCCTTTTTCAAGATGCTTGCTTCAATTCGGAAATGCATTATTGTTTGAAATAAGATACATTTCCTTTTTGGGAAATGTATATAACTTTTTTTGAAAGAGTTTCTTGATTACAATCCAGATTGTTACATTGTTCCTTGAAGCCTTGCAGCAATCCTTTTGAAACATGTATGCCTCCTTTTTTCAATAGGATTGATTCAATTGGGAAATGTAATATCTTGCAACAAAAAAAATATACTTTGATTTAGTGATGCCAGTTTCAATACCAAAGTACAGCATGTTTCTGCTTGGGTTTTCTTTATATCAAAATGCAAGATTACTTCAAGTATTTGTTACATGCACCCCTTGTGGGGGTATGTAATCTCTATAAATGAGAAATGAAATGAATGAAGGTGAACAAAAAACACATATATATATATACAATGAAAGATCTCTTTGAATTTTTGGATAAAATATCCCAGCAAAATTCTCAGGAAAAATAAGGCACAACATACAAGATTCCCTGGCAATTTTGACTGAATTTTGTATGTAAAAGACTTTATACCTTAAAGTCACACCACTTGATGTCATTTTTTCTCAGATCTCGTGGATTTTTTCTACCTTAATTCTACTTCAATCCAAGAGTTCCATGAAATGTTTGTAGTAGGTAAGCTTATCTATTTTATTTCAATTCTTTGAAAGGTTAATGCCAATTCTACTTTTCTTTATATGTTGTATTAAGACATTGTTCATTTAAATTATTTGTGGCAACCTAATTACATATATTCTAGAAAACCTTGGGAGGTTTTCAGATCTACTTACTGTATCTTTTTATATGCATGACACCTTAAAATCTATTCAAACTCTGTGTCATTGGCGCCCCCTTTTGGAATACCAATAGATCTCATCCACAATACCAATCAAAAAATCAATGCAAATATCAGTAAAAGAGCCAAAATTGTACTAGCATATATATATAATTATATATAATTATATATATATATATTGCTCTCTTCACATCAAGCAGTGACTGCACATTCTCATCAGTTCAATGACATGTTCTCTTCAAAGGCCAAAACATTGCAAAATCAGCACTTTCAAAACCCCCCTTCACTACCCGCTCTCCAGAATGGGCATTCATGGGGGGTGTTTTTTTGTAAATTGTAGAAATGTGTGTTTCTTTAGCTTTGGCAATATTGGCATGGAGCCTTACACACAAATGCCTCTTGGAATCTGGCAAATACCTCCTGTCATCTGGCAAATCTCTATAAAATGTAAGAATCTAGAGATTGTGATCAATGTAGAAATGTGCTCAATGATGCAATTGCATCACTCAAGAGCATCATCTGAACATAGAGACATGTACTTTGACAAAATTCCTGGGGCCCGGAAAACGCACAGCACCCTTATATATATTATATATTATGCTAAAGTTCTTCGCATGGGCTACGATATGTGTAACGTATAGTTTACGAAGGCAACTGCGAAGGCACCTTAGAAACAGATTCTAGCAGAAAAGCACGCGCGTAGGCCGAGCGTAGGCATTGGCGAAGGGCTCCCAGTGTATAGGACCATATAGGACCCAAGCTACCACGCCAGCAAAAAACAAGCAGTTCTAAAAAGATCAAAAAGGAGAGATTGATGAGAGATTGCTAAGATTGGGGCAATGAAACTGACAGGGACAGAGTCTTGTGGTACGTACACATTTGGAGTGAAAGGATGATAGAGATTAAGTATTGGATTTGTGGTCTGTTCACCCTTCGTTGGGACCTTGGTAAGACTCTTTGGTATCCGTTGGTCACTGGTATCTTTGGGATCAATGACTCAGCTTCCAGCTATATCGATGGAATCGTTCACCCGAAAAACTATTGCTACTCTTCAGGATGAGAAGATTACTTTGATCGACTTTCCGCAGATCGTTTACAACACTCATCCAAATGCAGAGGCCATGGCTTTGACGTGACATGCTGTGACATGAAGCCTTCGGGTTGCAGTGCTTGTTCAAGTTCAAAACTCAACCCTAAGGGAGGTTGGACTTGTTGACAAGCCAATGGGGCCCCAACGGTGTTGTGAACTTCCATATCCACGGTCTAAACTAAACCTGGAATAATCCATGTAGGGACATGCCATGCTACACACTCATTGTGCCTATTTGTATTTACAAAAATAGTGCCTGTCATTCTTGGAATCAGCCGAAACTACAACAAAGGTGATCAGAGTTGCTCGTCACATTGTTTGAGGTGAGTTTTTGCAGATTGCATAACTTAGTTTTGCAGGAAGATGTCGCACTTTTTGCGAGACAAGACTAATTTCACTCCTCGAACATACTTAGGGCAGAGATATAGCACGATTACGCTTCATTCAACTTGTACACAGTCTAAGTCTGGATTCATTTGGATTCTCATTTTGATTCCGGTCAACAGCACTATAGTTTTGGTGGTTGTTGCCCTTGATTGCAGGAGTTTTTTGACCGCGATGTTCGGTCTGCACAGCCCCAAGATGCCCCAAGCGGAAGCTTGAAGATTGTCCAAGGGAATTGTTGTAGTTTTCATCAATGTGGGCCCCCCTGAGTTATGTTTGTTTCTAAACCCCATTCACTATACCTAGGTTAGCCGTTTGGACATTTTTTATTTTTTTGCGTTTTGGGTGGCTGGAGAATTAAAAAGCTTGCTTCCTCATTCGCTTGGCCGGCGTCCTTCAAGCTCAAGACACAGGAAGAAACACAC
>Ga0126342_10004653_pt1 | contig 23567 bp, 18 predicted proteins | sample Cyp1metagenome_FD_92528 | JGI IMG/M metagenome (GOLD analysis project Ga0126342, IMG submission 92528) | Coral microbial communities from Lord Howe Island, Old Settlement Bay, Australia - Cyphastrea 1 metagenome | ecosystem: Host-associated > Invertebrates > Cnidaria > Coral ...
ACAGAGAGTCATGTCACAGCTGAGGTGCACAAATCGAGAAGTGTACCTGCCATATTCTTTTTCACTCAAATCGGATCGATAGGGATCCCTGAGCCACCCGCAAAAGAGCCGCTTCCGCAAGTGCTGGAGCGCACTTAAAATCATTCATTATATGGTACATCATGAGTATGGGTATGGAAGATTACCCTTTGGTAAACTAACATAGCTATTGAAAATGACCATTTATAGTGGATTTATCCACTAAAAATGGTGATTTTCCATAGCTATGTTAGTTTGCCAGAGGGTAAGGGATTTAATATGATTTAATTACATGCGTTGGATTTTAACAGCCGTTCCACTGGCAAATCATGGCAACCACTCCCGTTTCTTCGGGGACCCCTATGGATAGGGAGATTCACTGCTAAACCACCAGGGTTTGTGCGGGTGCGGTTCATCATAGTGGGAAGGAATGATTTAGGTGACATGTTTGAAATGATTTTACCATACCTCTGAGAATCTCTAGGAAAGTGTGTGATTCTTGCCCTTCTTTTGGGGGGTTCGGATCTCCCTTGGACACATCGAAGGATGGCGTTCATGTGGTGAACCCCGATGAGATCACCTGGAATCGCTCCATGCCCAAGAGATGTGATTGAGTAAATTGAGAACTTGATGAGAACATATGAGAACCAGATTCACTGAGCAAAACTGAGCACTGAGCCACATATGAGGGGCCTTTGCCCACAGAAAGGCCTGCCGAAAACAACTGTTGCGAGGCCAATTGAGACATTTTGACCTCTCAACATGGAACGCACAGGGGGGCTAGACGTTTCCAATACAATTTTCTGAAATTCGCACACCTTAGAGGTTGCAATGAGACTTTGGTGTGAGCTGCAATTTCTCCCATCACTTTTTCCGAGATATGACCCAGAAGGCTTCGATCAACATTTGAAGCTGGAATCTGCGGAAGTCTGTGTTTAAAGCGCCAAAAAATGAGGGCGTGCAGTGCGCTGCTGGGTTGCTACTCAGATGCCCACGTGAATTCAGATTGGTGCTTCCAGAAGATTCAGGACTGTGTTTTGAAATTGGAAACCGATAGTGTATAGACAAAATGATATTAATATTATTTAATATTAATATTACTAAGGTTTATACTGTATACTTAGGTGATCTTAGGTGGTTTTGTTGCATAGCAATAGCAGTGAAAGGTCATGACAGGTGAGAAAGGGCCCCAGCCAACCTCGCCATCTTTCACCTCTAGGAATCAAAGAATCAAACAGGAAACCGATGTGGCGAGAAATTGCTTGGGGGATTGGTGTAAAATGCACCACAAATTAATACAAATACAGCAAATTACATGATTATATAATCATAATTATAAATATGATAGTGTATATATATATATCTCTCTCTCTCTCTCTCCCTCCCTCTCTTTCTCCAAGTGCATCTCCAGGCAGCTGTTGGAGAACGAGAAGCAGCTGAAAGCGCTGCGAGACGTGGAGAAAAGCAACGCTAGGACTTGTGGAGCCAGGGCATGTTCCGTCCGCTAGCCTGAGCATCCTGAGCCCGCGTAGAAGTCATTTCATATTCAAGCAGTCTGTTTTGCCCGCAGGACCTTGCAGATCCTCCAGGCTCGAAGGATAAAAGATGGGGGTGCTCTATGTGATTGGGAAAGTCTGCATTTTTGCCGCAGGCGCGGCAGGAAAAGCAGCTGGAGTTGAAGAAGATGAAGCAAATGCGAATGGACCCTTGGCCGCGAATGTGGGGCCGAGGCAAAGAACTCAAGAAACGTTTTTCTTTTGCTTGAAGTTGCTGTTTCACTCCGCAGACATTCGCTGTCCCATCTTTGGCTGGCTTGAAGGCTCACGGATTACAGGCTATGACCTGTAACTCCCATGAGCCAGTCTTCCCAACAGCCCATTTGCATCCCATTACAACCATATCAGGAGAGCTCGGCAGAAACCCCCAGGTGCACTGGGGACCTGGGACTGGGATTCTGTTCACTTCTCAGATGCGAGTCAGCGACTTGGCCTTGCTGTATTTGCCAAGGCACAGGTCTTGTCATGTCCACTTGGAGTTTTTGCTGGGTTGCGTTCGTGCCCATTGACAATTGAGAAGCCAAACCTAGAGATGCATAAATGATCTTAGATGTAGTGAAATATGTTGTTTGGGCATAATGGGATGTTTGGGCTCAGTCTTCCAGGATCTTCCAGGTGTTTTTTTCTCCAAGCGCCAGGAGAACAGCATAGCCAGCTTGGAAAAAAACGAGCTGACTGAATTGCGATTTGCGCGCGGTCGCTCGCGGCTGAAAGGGGGTTGAAGATGTTTGAAGTTCTCGCCCGACCTTCTATTAGATGTTCATGTCAGAGAATTAGAGTCACTGCCGGAAAAAAGAGGTAAATGTTGATGGGAAACCAAGACATCAGCCAAAAGCCGAAAGTATGCGAGTGAATTAAAATTCGGAACTGTTACAGACCATACTGTACCGGTTTATTTCACAGTGAAACTGACCCAATTGCAAGGACCTTTGAGTCTTCAAATTTTGAAAGGTAACAATCCAGCAGTGCATACAGTATCAGCTCAGCGATGTGGTAGGCCCAATTAATCCTCAACATGACTTGACAATAAATAAATTGGTTGGTTTGTTATTGGGCTTACCATGGCTTACCACATTATTGTATCCATCAGTATCCCTCACATGGGCACCCCTTGCTGCAGTGAAGGCCACGCGGAGCGTGCGTTGCCCGGTTTTCATGGCCCAAAGGGGGAAAGGGGGATAACCATCAACCTATTTCGACATCCGAACTGCAACGGCCATGACGATAGTGGCCTGACAAAAAGGAGCAGTCAACCAGCATGTTAAATATATGAAACCCTCCAAGTGAGAGTTCAACTGACGTTTTTCATTCAGGGTGGCATCAGATACCATACGATGACTGGGCCTTGGCCCTTGGAACCTAGAGAAGTTCTGATTGCAAGTGCTGCTTCTGGCAAACTAGGCTTGGTGCCTCCTCCCCATGGTGGTCCAGTTTCACCTCTGTATCACACAACCTGCTCAGCCAGCAGGTTCAGGAGGCTTTGGACCACGTGCCGAAGCCATCCATTTTTTCTCAGGAATGGCTTGCCTGTCCCAGGAGTTGTGCTAATCAATCCCAACAGATAAATACATACGTGCATATCTTACATAAGATGATTACATACATGCATGCATGCATGTATGCAGACAGACAGACCGACCGACAGACAGATATACATACATACATATTCCATTGTATTCCATATAAGTCTGTAATGTATTGAATATAATTTTATATAGTTGTATGAAATAGATGTAATCACAGGATAGATATATATATATATTATATATATGCACATTTGTGTGTGTGTGTGTGCTCGCGCATTTGTATATATCTATGTTTATTGATTGGCTTTGAACGGGTATTGCCAAAAATGATAGAATAAATCAACCCAGGGAAGCCAGGATGAGAAACATGGTGACATCAGATGTGCAAAAAAATGGCCGACCTTGCTACGACCACACCGAACCTGCCCTGATGATGGAGTCCTTAGCTTTGCGAGTAGGAAAGGCTTCGAGACTTCTCTTTAGCAGAAAGACGTCTAAGTATCTCCTCGCTTTGAACCTGACTACATAATTGCATCTAATTGCCCACACTTATACCGATGTTTTGTTGATGTGGCTGCCCCATGCATGCTGTGATCCCATTGATCAAGCTACGCATGGCTAATTACGCTTCGCCTTGAGCCTTTTGCTGAACAGGATCTCCTTAGGCTAGAGGCCAATATGGCACCTGTTGCCCATGTTTGCCTCTGACTTGAGGTGTTCTGATTGTGCCATGGGGATGGTATTGTGTGGGGTCAGCAGTTGCGGATGCAGGAGATTGGAAGATGAATTGTCAATCTCTTGCTGTAGTTTCCGCACAAATTGTACGAGAATTGGATCTAAGGTTGGTGAATTCATGTTCCCCCCCATGAGAGAATTGTTTCGCCGCAAAAAGTTGCTGGGAGGTCGTTTAAGTCAACCCGCAATGGATGAGAGCCAGTTGGAAACTCAGTTGCGCGACACCGGACCGGACCTTATCATCAGTCCAAAGCGCCCCCTTTCGGGCCCTGTATCACTTAATGATGTGCTGTTATATGGGTGGGTCAAGCACGACGATGCCATGATATACATTGATATACCACATATACCATATTGGGGTGATGAACATCAATGTGCACAAACTATTTTTGTTTGAAAACCAGGTTTCCAGGGTTTTGATCCATAGTGGCCCTCTCAGACCTGAAAGGCACTAGACCATTCAGACCATTGTGGCATCCAACTTCCCAGATTCAGCTGCTCCGAGGCCGACGTCATGGCGGGGCGAGCCTGTACCCATCGAGCAATGGATGGCAGGCCTTGGCTGTACCCATCGGGCAACTCATTCTGGTGATTTTCGTGGATGTAAAACATGGTAGACCATGCCATACCATGCCATTGTTGCATGCCTCGGACCCATTTGGCACGCATTTAAGAAAATTGGCTTCAAACGATTTCAACCTGACCGGGCAGCCTACGAGTCCTGCAAGATCTGGATTGCGTATGCATAACAAAGCCTAAAAGCTGGTATACCTTTGGGTATCTGTATCCCAAATGTAACAGTAGCGACCTTACTGCATTATCACAACATCAAAGCACATCACTCTTGAATAGTACAAGGATACAGGACTCTTGCCAACGATCACCACCCAGAAATTGTCCACCGCTTGCAGCAGGAGGATGCCCAACCCCACCACAAATTCCATTGTATCCTTGAATAAACTTGACAAATATATACAGATATATAAATCATCAGCCCCATTCCCTTCATCTAAATATTGTTAAAGCAACATAATTGAAAACATCATCCATATTAGTCCAAGCCCTCTTCAAGAATACAACAGACATGTTCTGAAATCCAACGCTGGACCATTCTCCAGGCGCCTTGAGCGCCCTGGCCTTTGCGCTTATGCTGGCGCGATGCTTCTGGTGCGCTTTGGGCAGCTATGCCCAATGGGCGATGTTTTCCACAGAAAAAACGGATGGAAATGGCAGGTTTACCAGCAGCAAATTGTGTTTAATTGATGTTTTGAACGACGTTTTGCTGTGAACGGGATTTCACTATATAGTCTGAAATGGGAATGTGACCTAATGTTGTTATTTGTTTGGGATTGCATCGGCTTTTTCGATTTACCAGCTATACACGACTGCGGGGGATGATGCCTCTCTCACACAGGTTCCTCTAACTTGATAATGATGAAACCGTCGCGCTTGCACATGCCGCAGGATTTCATTGCTTTTGGCAATCGCTGCGTTGATTCTCGAATTGCTGGCGCTAGCAAGCCACGGCTTGCAGAGTGCCTTGTGCCTATTATAACCTCCCGAAGCATCATCGCTTGATTATTAGATTATACACTTGAGCTGATGGTGGACCCGGAGAACATGTGCGAAATAGGATGCCTTCAACATCACTCCTGGCAACTCATGCTTGTGATTTGGAGTGTTTCTTCATTTTTGCAGTTTAGTTGACTCAAGAGGGCGTCCAGAGTTTAAGGGCCCGGTGCAATGCAACCCGATGTCGCTTTCCAGCTGCATGAGTACTTCCCAGGATACTTGGGCATGGGGCCTGCACGAGTGGCAGTCGCCATAGCTCCGGGATCCATTCGTTTTTGATCCTCGGCTCAGGAGGGTGGTGTTTAAACTGGAAACTGTGTAAGATGTGCCCTGACGACTCCCCATGGGATAGATCTGGTACCTGACAATTCCAAAGAATTCCAGGGATGTGACGGGGGGTTCAATGGGTGGAGGTGCTGAAGAGCACCATTGACGCAACAGAGCGTGAGATGTTGGTCATGCAAGATGCTTTCCGTGCACGTCAACATCAACCCAGTGTTTGTTCAGTCATTTCAGCCCTTTCAGTCTTCAACCAACTTCAACCTGTGCTCAGGCATTATTAATGCAAATCTTCAGTGCCTGGATTGCATCAGGAGCTGTCCGGCTCGCATTGAATAAGATTGATTATATGTTTACCAGTAGTATCGCACAAGGCGGTGGCGGAAGTTTCAAAAATAGGAAACCAATAGGAGAGGTTGGTTGTTGTGAATCACGGATGGCAGAGCGAACCCACACTGATGGACCAAAAGGTGGTTGAAGTTGTGTTTTTGGAGTGGTTGCAATGGTTGCAGTGGTCACCTCACCCACAACTGCTGGATGTAGCGTGTTGTAGTGCAGTTGTAGTTGTAGTTGTAGTGTGGTGTAGTGGAGTTGTAGTTGTAATGTGTAGTGTAGTTGCAGTTGTGGTTGTAGCTGTGGTGTGGTGTAATTAGTGTAGTGTAGCCTAGTGTAGCGTAAGGTAGCGCAGTTGTAGCCGTAGTGTGGTGTAATTAGTGTAGTGTCGCGTAGTGCAATGTAGTGGTAGTTACAATTGTAGGTGCAGCTGCAGTTGTAGTTGTAGCGTAATGCAATGTAATTCGTGTAGTGCAGTGTAGTGTTGCGTAATGTAGTGTAGTTGTAGTTGCATGCGCGTTTGTAGTTGTAGTGTGCTGCAGTGTAATTAGTGCAGTGTAGTGTAATGTGGTGTAGTTGACATTGTTGTAGCTGTGGTAGTAGTAGTAGTTGTTGCAGTTGTAGCTGTACTGTAGTGTAATAAGATGCAATGAGAATATATTAGAATAGTGTAGTGACAGTGTCATGTGGCGTAGTTAGTCTGTAGTAGTAGAGTGGCGTAGCTGTAGTTGTAGTTGTCTATCTATCTATCTATCTATCTGTCTATCTGACACCTGCAAGCTTGAAAACGAAGCAATTCTGCGAGACTTCCCCAACTTTTGAATTTGGTAACATCAAAAAGGAAGCAATTCTGCGAGACTTCCTCAATTTTTGAAGTTGGCAACAAGCAAGTCTGCGAGACTTCCTCAATTTTTGAAGTTGGCAACATCAAAAACGAAGCAATTCTGCGAGACTTCCTTCAATAATGGAAAGTTGAATGCAGAGCTGACGGCCTCGTACCAGCCCATGTCTCTGAAGTATCGCGCCTGCCACGAAAAAGCGATGCCAGCAGGTCATACGAAGTGCTGCACCTGTCACGCAAAATCATCTCAGCAAACCTGAAGATCTGATGCTCCAAAATGCAACCCCTCTCAGGAAATCAGCGCCCTCACCTCCTAACATCTCTCATGAACATGTCTCTTGTACTGCGCCTGCCACGGACGATGCATCTTTCCAGATCCTCTTCAACTGCCCCACGCCTGCCATCGTTTTTGGAAATGCTAGAAAACCTTCACGTTTTGCTCACTTTTGACAAGGTGCACAATCCCTTGCGCCTGCCACGCGAAACCACATCTGAGCGTCCAAAAGTGCTCCGAACCCGTCAGTTTTTAACACTCTTGACTTCGAAACGTGCTTCGCGCCACAACTGCGTTCACATTTTCAACATCTCAAGTTCCAAAAGTGCTCCGAGCATGGTGTGCTTTGTACATTTTGACTTGGAAATGTGCTTTGCGCCACAGCGGCGCCCACTTTTTCGACATCACAACTTCCAAAAGTGCTCCGACTCTGGTGTGTTTTATACACTTTGACTTGGAAATGTGCTTCGCGCCACAACGGCGTGCACATTTTCGATATCTCAACTTCCACAATTGGTCCGACCCTGACAGTTTGACTTGGAAACGTGCTTCGCGCCACAATGGCGTGCAATTTTCATCTCTCATCTGGCCACATGGCTCCGCACCCGCCGCTTTAGCGAGCCTACTTTTCGACCCTTTGGAGCCACAAGTCATTGGAAAAACATAGTGTTTCGCGACGTTGCTACCTTTTCGCGCGCCTGCATCTTCTTTCTTCTCACTCTTTCTATTCTCGGATCTTCTCTCTTCCACTCTTCTCCCTGATTCTTCCCACCTCTGCTTTTCCATCTGTCCATATTGTCGGAAGTTTGACTTCCAAACTTCCTGCGATAATTGTTTAGATATGACAATGAACAGCAAGATTGATGGGCAAGATCCCTGTCAAAAGATCAGAGATGCAAGAGTATTTCAGGCTGTATGACTTTCTGACTTTTGGGAGTGGTAGATATAGTGGTAGTTGGTAGGGTGTCATCAGAGCACTCTGGTTGGTTTGGTATGGTTTGGCGCTATGGTGACTTCCAGTTCTTCAGGGAGAAATCACCTGTAGACAGCCTGTAGGCAGTGATTTGCTGGAAAGATGTCCAACAGGTGACATATATGTGACACACACATACACACACTGTTGATCACAAAAAAAAATACATATATATACATATACACGCATGGTTTATCGCATGGTTTATTTATTGTTTGTCGAAAATAGGCTGCTAAAAATCTAATGATTTGAATTGTCCTTTTACCATCCTTCACCCATGAAGATTCCCATGTTGGGGGGTTCATCTGTGGACAAAGTACCCATATTTTGGAGCCCTCACAGTTCCCAAGAGACTCGGCTGGATATCAAGGTCGCACAGCATGATTTCAAAACTGGCAGTGCTGCCTTTACCGCTGATGTTGCCCCTTGTTCGCAAGTTTTCGTGAGACCATGTCTGCTGCCATCCCACAAGAAATGTTGAAGAGGCATGGGAGAACCAATGTCCATAGTTAATTAATCATAATCATACCAAATCGTGCCAACGAGGAAGACTTCGTCATTAGGTGAAATGGTTTAAATCTATGTATATTGATTTGATGATACTGTCCACATGTGCGCACGGATTCCCGTGATTATAGGATGTTGTCGGGCCCCCCTAAAGATAAAAAAGTGAGTGATATAATGCAACCCCCACTCATGATACGTTGATAACAATTTTACATTTCCAAACCTTTTTTACATATAAATACATATAGCCGTGTATATATATAATATATAATATATATATATATAATATATATATATATAATATATAATATATATATAATATATAAATATGTATATATATGTACACAGTATACAATACATATAAAATATATATTATGTGTGTGTATGTTCCATATTTTCTGCTGGACATCATATTTGCCCCAAGGGCCTCGGCTTCAGGACCGGTTTCAGTGCCTCGGAGCTGAGTTTGGAGCTGCAGCGGAGCTTTCGGCTCCAGTTCCGGGCCAGCGGTTTGGGCCTGGCCGTGCGATGTCGGGAGGCAAATGCCGCCTGGCGATGTCGGGGATGGGAGATCATCTTGGAATACTCTTGTTTATTGTCGATTTGTTTTGTTCATATTGATTGGTAGTTCTTGATTATGGTTACTATTGTTGATGTCTATTGATATTAAATGATATTTTATTTGTTGTTTATGTTGTGTTCATATTTCAATTATACATCATTACCATTCTTAATGTAGTTACAATGTCTGGTATTATTCCTATCATCATGATGAAATGATGAAGATGAAGTGAACAGAAGAGGGCGCGGGTGTTTGCCAGACAAAGGCCACTGGCTGTTTTGACATGTGGGCGAGCGGAAGTCAAGACTGGATGAGTGCATGAAACAAGCTCGTTGAGAATTTTGAGACTAGGAGGTTTTGAAGTATCAGTATGACTGAAAGAAGCACGGCAGGCACATGAGGCGAAGGGCACTTTGGCATTTTGGGTGAAAGGGCCCAAATAGATCCGAATAGTTGAATCCAAATCTCGCTCCACATAAAAAGACAACCGACCGGACAACGACACATGGCCTATGGCAGCTGATGTGGTCATGCTCCAGCATGCATGTAGTCATATCGCCGGGAAGAAGAATCTGGACTGGGGCTCCAGGAGGCAAATACTTTTTTTGGGGGGGGCAAGTTTCCTTCATTGATGCACCAAACCACATTTATGTACTGTATGCATGTTCCGTTTAAGGCCGTAGCTTGCCGAATTTGTCACACAGTGGAGGTTCCAGGAAGATCCCTGGCTGAACCGAGGAATGGGATAAAGTGGCTGCTGCACAGGGCGCACAAAGTGCTGCCCTTGCGCAGTCCCTTGACGGCAATCGAGGACGTTAAAGGGAATGATAGTTGGTTGGAGAATTGAGAATTCGTTTGCTCCTGCTGCTTCCAAAAAACATGCAAAAATGTTTTACCAATGCCAATGCGGGAAAAATTAAAACTGCAGTTTTTGATTTTTGTTATATAACAGATGGGAGGGTATAGCCAGTCTCAGTCCGTTTCACTGGTTGCAAGGTTAGAGAATCTCTTCAACATCATGGAGCGGAGATATCGCGAGGAGGTTTGGTCCAGAGTACTTCCAGAAGCCCCGCCTTCGAACCTGCTGCAACCTCGAAGTTGCAACCCCTTGCCATTGGAGTCGACATGTGTGAACCTAAAGGATTTCTATCCAACCGTGCAATGCCTCCCGCCAACCCTTTGTGATTCTAGATCCTGCATCGAAGTGCAGGTCGCGCTGACCTTCGCTGCGAAGTCAGATAGATTTGGTTCTGTGAAACAGATGGTTGAAACTTGTCGTGCACGCTTGGTGTTGCCTTCTTGATGCTATACTTAGCTATACTTAATGTTATATACAACTCAATGGCTAAAGAAAAACCGGGAATATGTGTGTCTGGTTCGTTTGCAAACTTTCCGAGCCTTCCGAAGCCTTCCCTCCCTCAAAGATGATGGGCACATCAAGGACTCAATCATCAACTGTGTGGAGGTGAAGGTGGGTCGAACCACAGAATGCCCAGGATGTTTGTGAAGCCAGTACTGTCGGACAAAAGATTTGTAGCATGGTTTTACACTACGCGATACGCACTTGTTTTGATTATGTTACAGTATATTGTTTTGGGGTTCAAAGCGTTCAAGTTCAGAAGCTTTTTGCGGGAGGCGAGGTAGGAATGGCAGGTCCGTCATGGTGTTTCCATCACTGAGGATCTACTTTGAATATTTGATTCTAGGGAGAAATTTGGATCATCTTGGATCCATGTTGTGAGGCTTCAGATTTCTCCTTGAAGTTGGAAACAATGAGACACACAGGCGGCCTGGGTCTCATGGTGTGTCAAGGTAATGCGGTTCTCTGCTGGTAGGGAGTGACTGCAAGTCCTTCGACTTCACTGCAAGACAGGTCATGTTTGCCATCCATATAGGCAGGTTCTGGATGGATGTGGGAATGTGTGATTCTACCAACATGATCCAACAATATCCAACAATATATTTGAGGTTGTCTGAGAAAGACGCGAAAGAGAATCATCCTCCAGCACACCTAGGACGCCTAGGACCTAGGGATGGAACTTTCATCCGTGCAGTCAGTGGCAGAACATCTAGACAGGTGAGGAGACTGAAAGCGCAGAGAAGTTCCTGGCGCACATTCAGCACCTTGCCATGCTGAAGTCGCAAAGACATGCAAAGACGACATTCTTATTCTGTCGTCTGGCAATATCGATATTGTTTTTAGTTCAACATAGTTCAACCATGTTCAGCCAATTAAGTTTAATGAATATCAATATCATGCTCGTCTTGACATCAACATCTTGAAATTCCATGTGTTGCTGTTTTTCTCAGCTGCAGCACATATCCACCACTGGGTCACTACTGTAGCAGCCAATAGATGGGGTGACAGTGTTTGCATTTGGCCCGATACGCCGATACTCGGGAATTATATAGGCCGCATTGTGTGGGGCAACATTCGTCTTCAACACGACAGGTCCATCTCAATGGGTGCATCACCCAAAGTTTCTACATGTTTCTGGTTGAAGATGTTGAAGTTGGCCCAGGCCATATTCACAAGATAGTGTTGGCAGTTATTATCCTGTTATACTATGTTATACTAATGCAGGAACTATAGCAACTGGTTTGGAAAGGCGGATATTCTTAGGAGTTGGTGACACTCAGTCAGGAGCTGGTGCCGAGAATCCGCCACGGCTCAGGGTTGGCCTTTTTCATTTGCCGGCTGCTGTTCCTGAAACGGATCCCCAGATGCCTTGTTCCTTGGCGGAGAGTCTTACGTGTATATCTGACGGAAAGATACGGAAAGTACATCCAACCCTTCAGAAGGTACAGGTGGGGGCTGGGTGCAGAAAGAGAGAGAGAGAGAGATGGGAGAGATGAGCGGACTACACCTACACCATCACAATCTTTTTCGTTTATGTTTGACACAAAAGTTGCGACCGCCCAAATTGTCTCACAGCGCCATTTCGCGTAGGTAGGGAGGTCTCTGCTTGCGAAGAGGGCGAGTCTTTCTGCCCACGTATGCAGCGCCACTGGGTTGCAGTCTTGGCAAGTGGGGTCAGCCTAGGTTGCCGGCCACATGCCCCTATAAATTGCTTATGTTTTTCAAACAGCCTGGGATGTTTCAGCCATTGTCAGGAGACATCAGCATCAACGGATTTGATGCTTGGCAAAGATGGAGGTGTCAGTGGAATCAACCCACCCTAGCTGTGGCTGACATCCATCCAGGGCGTTGGTGCCCGGGCGGCTTGGGCTGATTGATCACAAAAATAATAGATAGCCCTTGGAATGTCTTGAAATGCTTACATCTTCTCAATTTGGGGACTCGGAGCTAGAAGAAGAATCATTTCTTTATTTATATTATATTTCATTTCAAAGTATTTTCTATTCTTTCTTCAGAATCGGCAATCAATTTTGGATCATTTTGGTATCTTTTGGTCCCTTTCGATTTCCGTTTGCACGTCCCGCAGTTCATCCAGTTCGTTGGCCCAGAATTTGAACATCCTGGGGGCCGCTGGTGCTGGACTTCGGTTAGAGGAGGACTTTTGGGGTCTCGAACTGGCCACAACTGACCATAACTGACCATAACTACTGACCTTGACAATGGTCCAATGTTCCTGATTAATTATTTGGTTTGTGACAAACGGTTTATGGCTTCAAGATGTTTCAAGATGTTTCAAGATGTTTCAAGATGTTTCAAGTTCATCTTTGTTTTCCTCCCTAGTTGGCATCATTCGTTGATTACTCTCGGGATGGGTTCAGGCCAGCAATCAGGTCATGGCTGGACATATATACACGACGTGTTTCTGGAACCAAGCCAGAATATATAAGTTGTTTTCAGGACGAGGCCCAGGGCTCCTCGGCAGGAACTGTCCGTGTTGCTGATTGCAGGTGGGTGTTCCATTGAAGGGATCAAGTTTGATCCACTGTTCATATGATACTTCATGAATCTTCATGATACTTCCGATACACTTCCATGAGCACGCTACTAAGATCTGCTTTTTTTTGTAGGCCAATATATGTGTCATGCTCCGCTGAGGTCAGCTGCAGGACGATCTCTTTGGCTCCATGCCCAACATGTGCATACGCCTGGCGATGCCACCGGTGCTGGGGGAAACGGCCGGGGGCACCTCAACCAATTGTGAAGAGATGTGAAGAGTTGATATCCACAGAAATTTGGAATTTTTAGAGGCTCTTTGACACAGAAGAACCCCAGATGTGCCTGAAGTTTGCTTTTGACATTGGCCAAATTTGCCATGTTTGCCATAAGTTCACAGGTTTCACATGATACCATCGTGAATTTCCAGCATCGCCCAGCCGCACCATTCAGGTGCTCAGCCACCTACTTTCAGGGCAAAGGCGGCCCTGGCGGCGCATCAGCGCTGATCTAACTGGCAGGGGCACTGCTGCAGGTACTCTGAATGTATCGTGGCCCAATGGCATGGTATTTTGATACCAAGATGCTTGAATTCACTGATATTTTGCTCATTGTCGTGGTTGGCTCATGCTGGGTCTGTGTTCAGGGAAGACAGTACAATGGATACCATTTTGATCCATTTTGACATATTTTGACATATTTTGACATATTTTGACAGAGTTTCTTGGTGCTGAGAGAATTGGACTGAGGCCAATGAGGCGCTAATGAAAGTTGTTTGGGCGCTGCTTGGGCGCCACGTGGCTAAAGTTGGTTTCAGGTGGTTTCTGTTTGAAGGGAATGCCTGTGATGCAATCTATTCTTTGATCCTGTACCACTTGGAAAACAAAGAGTTCCAGTTCCCGGAGACTTATTTCTTGGACAGCATGTTCAATATTTTGGAGGATTATGTGATTAGATCGATGGGATGCTGCCTCAAAAGGAGTTTCTATCGGCCTGGGCAGCTACGCAGGCTATCTTGCAGCTGGCGGATGGGCATACCAACTGCAACTTGCAGAGCTACGCGCAGTCCAGGGCGCTCAAAATGCCGCTGCATCTGGGACCTCGGTGACCGGGATGGACGGGCAAGTCATGGTGAATCAGCTGTCAGAGCAAACGGTGGAAATGTAGGTAACGTTGACAATGAAATAGGATGAAAATGGATGAATAGGTAGGTCATGGTTCAGATACTGCTTGAACTTTTTATCAGAGGATCACAAATGCAGGCTTTGGTGGGGATGTCCAGAAGGTCGTCAAAATGGGAGAGCATGGTAGAACACTCATTCTATGCGTGTCTTCCTGGCTTGGAGGCATGATTGATGCTACTTTACTGATTTTACTTAGTGTAGCAGTGCTTTCGCCAAAAGTCCTGCCAACTTAAGACTCCTTGTTTTGAGTCTTGTTGTTTTTAGGAGTGTTTGCCCAAGCATTTCTATGCAACGTCCGTAAACGTCCAATCCGATAGCCTATCCACTTGCTCCATGCTATAGGCAGAGCATACGGGTCTCGTGAGATTGACACACGCAGCTTATATGACCCCGTACTCCCAGTGCATGTGGAAAGGCATCGCATCCAAGGATGGAACTGTGTTGCATCCGTCACTTGGATGAAGTGTTTGGAGATGCTTGGAGGATCTTGGAGGTTTGGGCATAGCATAGCTATCGAAGCTCCCATGGAGTCACCAATCCGAGGCAACCCCTGACTGAGGAGCGACGTTCCTTTGGCAGCGACAACATGGAGCCAGGGGACGGTGGAAAGCATGAGGAAAGAACATACGACTTATGTTATGCACATGAACCTGGGTTAGTTGTGTGATGACAACGCAAGATTACCCCCTGGGGACAGATTATAAGATCTTAAGTATTTAAATGTTTTTAAATGTATTTAAGTATTGTTTGCAAAGGAACGTTAACAAAAATTAAGACTGAGGATTGAATTTAGTAGTCCGCAGAAACCACGTCAGTGCTCAAGAACAACATAGACATGATTCAACTCGAAATCCTGCACCCATTTGCACCCAAACAGGATCCAGGTGTCGACAGCCGATAACGTGTGTTCTCCCTGCCCTGATTAGTTTCGAACTCGTGATATCTCGTGATTATATGTGATTATGTTATTTCTGTTCTGTTTTGTTCTTCAATATACAAGGGTATTTAAACAATCTGAAACATATTTAAACATGAAGTGTGTAGCCTTGCACAACTCCCAGCTAGTCTTAGATTGTTTTTACATGGTCAATGGGCGCTTGCAACCGCACCAGTTAGTCTTCATGGAGCCTACTTTTCCTTGGTAAGTTTTGCCGCGGGCCGCGGGTGTAGGGCAATGAAGCGCAAAGAAAAAAGCAAGTGTGGTGATGTCCATGTACCCTGTAGGTCCCTTTAATCATCAAACATAGCAAGGGTTCGCCATGTTATGCCATGTTCAATCGGAGAATCACCCAACACCCGCTTCCGCATTTTCTATCACAAGTCTTGATCACCGGAGGAAATGTCCTCAAACACCATGGTAGACTCAATCATAAACCCTGATGGGGCATTCCCTTTAACAAAGTTTGTAGCAATCCCCAAATGGATCCAAATGGTATGTCACTGGGTGTGGTTTTCTATGGTTTTCTTATCCCCTGCCGGTGATACAAAGTACCCTAATAGGGTCCTTCCAAGTGAAGCAAATGAATAGATCCAACACTATCAACCAGGGTTTCAAGTTTCTAGGGTGGTATTTCATGCGTATGGTGTAGGGACAATGGTTTTACATGGTCTTCACCTGAGTCTGTGAGCTTCCCAAGTTGACCCATCCGAAAAAAGGTAGCGAGCTGCTGGGTCAGCTCCGCCTGAAACATTGGAACAAGTTGAAAGGGCAGCTCTCCAGCTGGGCTGCGGGATGTGCCTAGCCATGGGAATCCATGGGATGTGAAGGTCGGGAGAGCACCGTTGAAAAACCCTTATGATTGTGGCTGGGAGCGTCACATAGTGGGAGAATCCAAGAGTATCCAAGAGTCATTCTTGGCATTGTAGACTGTACTGTAGATGTCCTGATGGCTAGGGCACTGGGCTGCGTTGTAAGGCTCCTACTACGAGACTTGGCCGAACTCTTGGTGGACCTGGAGAGCAAGTGAAGGCACCTGCCAGCCCACCTCCAAAAATGGAGATTGAAGATGATGTCCGCAAAATCAGATCCTATAAGCCTATATACTTACATTTGGCACACCTTGTCGCACAACTGAGATCAACTGAGGTGATTGGCTGCTTGTCACGGAATCCATATGGAATAAGGTTGGCTGAAAGCATTCTTTTTGCTGTGTCAAATGTCCAAGATCAATAAAGACTCCTCTGTGTATTGTAATGAAAAACACGTGGCAAGTGGATGCAATGGGAAATTTGAAAAGTCATCAAAAGAAGTTTAGTTAGAAAACTTCCGAGCCACGGACGATGGTCATGGTTAGCATACACAACATCATATATCATTTCAACCACATCAACATGTCAATCCCATCATCAAGTAGTTGCTAAGTGTAACAGTTCGGGAGCGAGTGAATTCACGGGTGGAAAGACTCTCGGGCGCAAAAGCCGGTGTTTTTTTTCGGGTAATGTGGCTCCTGGGGTCGCCGAAGTTTCTGCGGGTGCGGGCCTCACAACTTCAACAATTCATTGCCTCTGCATCGCAAAACTTTCCTATAGGCCATTAATTTCATTTTTTTCGAAACTTCAGCCCCAACATGGGCTAGGCACTATCTGGCAGTTTACAACGGATGCCCTTTGTCTGAGGGACCTTTATTATTTTGGGGGCACGAATCTTGCAAGGTTGAGCGCTGGAACAAACCAAGGATTTGTTGGCCTTACGTTTGGAGGCTGCTGGCTGCCATTTCCAAGAGGCAGGGAGGTGCTGTAGCCTTTCCAGGGGCGTGGATTTTACATAATTTTACCACGTTCTCCTTGTATGTGTGCCGGTTTGTGTTTGCATGGGAAGATGTTAAAGGATTTCCTACAGATTGCAGTTTGGTACTATCAACTCAGATGCCGGGAAGAATATACAAACGTTTTCCGTCTTCTTGCGCAACTTCAAACTGCGTTGTTTCTGCACTCGAATTCGGGTACCCTGTGCTTTGGTGGGTTGCTTCGTTTTTCGCTGAACCGTTTCAGGCAGATGGGAAAGCATTGTGGCGAATGGCACTGGCAACCATGGACAAGCACACGGCTCGAGATTAGCGGGGAATTTATCATTTTGGTGATTATTTTCCTTCGGGCTTGCAGTGGTCCCGGGGGGAGTGAGATTTACCAAGCGAAAGTGAAAGGAATTCAAGAACGAAACATTGGAACCAGGTGGTCACGGAGGATTCGTGGAGGTGCAAGTCCCCCCTCAGATGAGTGGAATAGTTTTTTATATAGCCACATGTGCCCGCAATGTAGCCTCTCGTTGGCATAGTTCTTTACGTTTCAGACTGCAACTGCGCAGGCAATTGTGAGTCGAAGAGTTGGCACATGTTGGCACTAAAAGATGAGTGTGTGCAGAAGGATTGCCAATGCTTATAACTTATACCAGTGTTCAACTAGAGTGGACAGATCTACAATGTCTTTGCTTGCCTGACTCTGGCTCTGGCTTCGCCTTGGAGTCAGAAGCTCTGAGTTAATTAAGGTACTCCAAAGACGAGAAGTTGTTCCACGAGTTGCATGTGATCCCTGGATCAATGGTTTGGTCGCGGTGAATCATGTTGAAGCGTGGGTAGTTTGGGATGAGGCCCCAAGTCTGGTCATCAAGATACAAGTTTCAGACTTGCGCGTCGGTGTGTGCCAGTGCTTTTGGTTCCTGTCCCCTGGACATCCTAGACTTTACATCCGTTTGCAGACAGATAACCGCACAAATGCTCTATTCATGTATTCAGTGCGTTATAGATTCTGAATGCAGCCTGATTTTTAAACTTTAAACATGGGTTTGGATGGTGGCGCGCTAGAAAGAAACCACAGCCAGTTGCGCAATCTTCATGATAGCAGGGTTGAATTGGGTTAACAAATGGCCCGTCAATTTGATTCAATTTGTAGACACTGGCCAGCTAAGTTTGAAGTGCGCTCAGGAGCATGGGTTTGTCTTTGGATATCAATTTGGAGATCCTCAGCTGCAAATGGACACCATGGTCATGGGAAGACAAGCCTCCAAATAGTCCCAGAAGACTTCGTCAGTGGTTCTTTGATGCTTTTTCGCGCCATTTAGCAGCATGTTGCAGCCTCAAGTGGCACAGTGTTTTTTTTTCCCCGTGCAAATGACAAATGGGTCAGCACATAGCGTGTCAACCAGTTGCAAGACATATCATCTAAATATCATGATATACTATAGTAATCATCATGATAAAATTCTAGGCACATGTTTCAAAAGCATTTTGTCATTGCGGTCATCTCAGCCCAGAGTTTTGACTTCACGACTGTAACCAGATCTTTCCAAGGAATACTGAACCCCCCCTGGTCCACAATTGTTTATAAGTATAGCTATAGCATACTATAACTATAGTGTCCCCAATGCCAGCGTGTAACCAGTTTCCAGCACCCAGTTTTCCCATAGGATGGGCGCTGCTTGGATCCATGCAGATCTGGGGCGGCTCTTTGCCAAGCTGGGGCCCAAAGGAACCCAGGCCAGGGACCCAGGGACCGTGACACGTGGGACACTGGCGAAGGGTTCACCGCCCTGTGGCATCCTGTGGCATCGGTCAGGCTGGTTTGGAAGTCGTTGATGGCGTTTCCGTGGATGGGCATGCTCGGAACTGGCATGCAGGAGGCCATCCTTTGCTGAAAAATTGGGGAAGGAAACCTAGAGCCTTGGTTCTACTACATCGCCAGATTCTATCATTCCAACCTGTTGGAACCAGGATTGTATAGTATATAGCTGGGTGCCAGGAATTGTTTGCATTCAGGAACCATCAGAATCCCTTCTAGGCAAGAGCTTTCATGTCCTTCTGTCACATCCATTCCTGACATCCCAGTGGCTCTGGGCATCTCTGGGCCATTGGGAAGACAACATTTGCCTGAAACCACAACAAATGATCCGGTGTTTGCTGGCAGGTTCCCCAAGTCTGCGGGCGCGATCAGCTTCTTGTCTGCTCTGGACTTCTGAGGATTCACCTTTACCCTTTCCCTGGTCAAAATGGCTCTATGCTCCAGATGTGTCCATCATGGTCCATCAAGGAACCAACGCACGAAATCCAATAGAATCCAAAAGAAACATGTCAGCCCCGTCTCAAAGTGGAAGAAATCTTGGATGGCAAGTTATTGCTTGGGGTCCCAGAACTGCACCGGGGACGATGATATCAGCTCAGGTTCTTGTCAGAGGTGGCACCAAGCTACCTGCAGCGCCCAATGTCAGGCAAGGATAGTTGGGTGAGTTCAGAATGGCCCGCACACATTGATAAACTCAACTGAATGGTTCATTCTTCGTTTCAAAAAAGAGGGAGCGAGCACTACAAATGACCAAAGCTACTTATTTGGGCATATTTGGGCACTGTTTTGCAGTTTGTTTGTTTTTGAGACATGCCCAGAGGTGAAGTTTAGGGCGTACGGGCGCAAATAATCATGTTGGACCAATGTAAGGTGTTTTGTTTCTCCGAGGGTGTCAGGCTTACAGCCAGAGTTGGTCATCAGGGCGGGCAAGGCCATTCATTTGTGGGGCGAATCTTTAAAGAAGGTGGAGGCATGTCAAAACGTCCTTCTTCGGAGAGTCACTCAAGGCTTTTTGATGCTTTTTGTAAGCCTTGTCCCTAGTTTGCAAGTATGATTCACAATGTGGTGCTGCTGACTGGCTGGTGGTTTCAAACCGTTTTACATATGCCTTACTTCAATCGCCAGAAATGTGGTGATCCCCAAGTGAACAATAGTTTCAGGGCAGATATGGGCAGATGAAAGCACCAGCCATGTACGTTACATATACATAAATTAATCATAAATAAATAAACACACATATATATATATATATATGCATTTTTTGGTATTCAAAAGCGACAATGGAAAGTCCCTTTTGTTGTGTTGAAGAACATCTACAATCATTTTGCGAATAAAGGATATGATCATTTGCAGGATTCAGATCACGAGGGGGAATGGCAACCCCCCACCCCGCCAAAAAAAAGAACAGTTGGAAAGAAAACAATCAGCATACGTAATTATTTAATTACTGTAATCGTAATCATATTCATGATATCTCATGATCATTAAATGTCAACAGATTATTTACCATATTAAACGATACCAGCAATAAGAGGATGGGTAAGGACTCGAAAGACGTCTCGCAACCACAAGATGTCCATTGCAAGGCCCACGGTGCACCTGGCTGTCTTTTTGCCGTCGGAGCCCACCGGGATGCAGGTGAAGTTGATCCTGAACCAGGCACCTTTGGGCACCTTTGGGCACCTTTGGGCACCGGGCATTCGGTGCTGGTGGTTCTGGTTCCCATGATCTAATTGTTTATTGATGTATACAACTCTTTATACAGCAGATGTGTATATAAAACTGATTACGCAAGACTATCCAAGCACAAAATGGTGACTTAAGTAACAAAAAAAATGTGGCATACTAGTAGTGCGGGTGTAATGGGAGGTGAATTGTAACAATGTCACCATGACGTATGGGAGCTCATCCCAAAATGACCTTTATCCGGTCGGTGGAATATCACAATTCAGCCAGAAGTATGGACCTATGTATAAGCATGTACTTTTAAAGAGGATAGCATAGATAGCTATGGATGGCTCATGTAGTACAGCACTTCCTGCATGTGTAGCTGAAGCATGCTGAAGTCATGGGGCACCTCCGGAAGGCGCGTGCACGGTTGCTTCCTTCCCCGTTGCTGGGCACGGTGCTTCCTGCTGTGCTGGGCCTGTTGCGGCAGGACTGTTGCTGGGGACCGTGGCAGATAGCGGGCCCCGGAAATGGTTCAGTGGAAGACAAAAATCGGTTTTCATGATTCTATGATATTCTATGTTGAGATCGTCATATGTCACCAACACATCCCTTTTTCAGCCAGCTGAGTTTGCGAATACGAACGTCCACAGGTGCCCACCTTTTCCCAGCAGTTGTGGTTTCAACATGCGCGGCATGTATGTGATTGTATGTGCAAAGAGCCGTGACGACTAAGCCGACGAAGCATGTGTCATGCCTGTTTCATCCTGTTTCTAGGAAACACATTCGGCTCCATCGCAAGGGGATGCAAGGGTGTGTTTGAGTATGTGTTGGTGTTTAATTTTCTAATATTTTCTACAAAGGTTACATTTTGGTGCCAGCTCCACGGCTACTTTCACCCTTGCAGGATCCACGTCCTCCAACACCAGAGCTGCCGGATCAGTTTATTGAGGAACATGTGGAAACGCCTAGCCACCAAGAAGCTCCTCTTCCGGACACCGTTCTCGGAGGCCGGAAGCTCCTCTGGACTCGGGCACGAACCGCGTGTTTTTTCGGCTGTTCGCTAGTTACGCTCATACCGTATACATTTGTATACCAGAAGTTGATCCTGAAGTAGTTCCTAAATTCCAATATGTATCATCACTATGCATGAATTATTCAAAGTTATCTTATGAACCCTTACAGATATCCACACACATCCATACATCGATTCCATCTCCCATTTTCCCCTGCCAGGGATGGCCCTGTTTGTTGAGATGGATGTGCGAAACTGCTGTGCCTTGAACCCCATGGCCAAAGGTTCGAGCTTAGCACCATGACATTCTGTTGAGCTCTAAACATCTCTTTGTAATCGATTCTAACATATTCTAACATATTCTAACCGCATAAACTTGGTCTGATTTGGTCTAGTTTGGTTTTGTAGACTTGTCAGGTCAGCTGTATTCGGATGGCGGAAGCGGATCAACATGACCGAGAGTGCACGGCAAGTCTTGCACCAAACAAGTTTTGTCTTCAAGACACATCAAGACACTTATGTCCTTTGAGGTATCAAATTATCACTAATATGGCTAGTCCCTGGGAGCTCAACATCACCAATCTCTGATGAACTCTGATGTAAACGATTTCATCCTAGGATCATACATATACCGTTATACATTTGTGGTCATATATGTATCATGTGCACAGTATACATAGTATACATTGATAAAGCCTTGGTGGTAGTAAAAGGGGGTGCCATGTCTATGCACTTGGCTTTATCATCGTTTTGGGGACCTCCTTTTTGTTTGTAAGGTGGATGGTTATTGATTCGTATAGCATGTTATATATATTATTATCATCATTATTATTGTTATTATTATAAATACTATTTACATCTATTTCTATTTCCACATATATATATATACTTACACAATTACCGTATATACATATGCGGATAATGTGCTTATATTACAGGTATATTAGGATATATCAGGTATGTATATATCCATCGATCGGTCGATCTATTTATCTATTGATGTATCTAATCTATCTATCTATCCATCCATCCATCAATCCATCCATCCATCTATCTATCTATCTATCTATGTATCTATCTATTCTATTTCTATTTCTATTCTATTCTATTCTATTCTATTCTATTCTATTCTATCTATCTAGCTAGCTAGCTATCTATCTATCTATCTATCTAATCGATCTAATCTATCTAATCTATCTATCTAATCTATCTAATCTATCTATCTAATCTATCTATCCAATCTATCTATCCAATCTATCTATCCATCTATCCATCTACCCATCTACCCATCTATCCATCTATACATCTATACATCTATACAGCTTTATTTATGTTTTTCTATCTATCAATCTATGTGTCTATCTATCTATCTATCTATGTATGTATCTATCTATCTATCTATCTATCTATCTCTCTTATCTGTCTTATCGTTCTTATCTATCTTATCTATCTTATCTATATTATATATCTTATCTATCTTATCTATCTTATATATCTTATACTGTATATCTTATCTAACTTATCCATCTTATCTATTTTATCTATATTATCTATCTTATCTATCTTATCTATCTTATCTATCTTGTCTATCTTATCTACCTTATCTATCTACCTATCTACCTATCTACCTACCTATCTATCTATCTTTCTTTCTTTCTTTCTATCTATCGATCTATCTAATCTATCTAATCTATCTAATCTATCTAATCTATCTAATCTATCTAATCTATCTAATCTATCTAATCTATCTAATGTAATCTAATCTAATCTAATCTAATCTAATCTAATCTATCTATCTATCTATCTATCTTATTTATCTATCTATCTATCTATCTATCTATTTATCTATCTATTTATCTATCTATCTATCTATCTATCTATCTATCTCTAAAGTTAGATTTCACATTCCCGCTCCAGCTCAAAGGTACGTGTCTCCCTCAAAAAAATTGCTTTTCCCTAGATCTAGTATATTACATGGTTGGGATTGCATAGGTGTGTATATATATATATGATGAAGCTCAAAGCTACCTTGCTGGCTCACTGCCTCCTTGCTAGCTCAAAGCTCAAAGCTACCTTGCTGGCTCAGTGCCACGTAGCTGGCTCAGTGCCACGTAGCT
>Ga0126342_10004654_pt1:0-10000 | contig 23566 bp, 23 predicted proteins | sample Cyp1metagenome_FD_92528 | JGI IMG/M metagenome (GOLD analysis project Ga0126342, IMG submission 92528) | Coral microbial communities from Lord Howe Island, Old Settlement Bay, Australia - Cyphastrea 1 metagenome | ecosystem: Host-associated > Invertebrates > Cnidaria > Coral ...
CATATATATATATATACATATATATATATATATATATATATATATATATATACATGTATATATATATATACATATATATATATATATATACATATATATATATATATACATATATATATATCACTCTTCTTTCACCCGTCATTTCTTGAAGTTGCCCGATGGCGCTTACACGCCAGGATCCTACCGACTGGCCAGTCTCAAAATTCTAAGGCCCGAGGCTTCTCGCTTTTCAAGGGCCAGGCCAAACACACAAATAACAAAAATGCAAGCTAAATCGGGAAAACGTAGTAGGGCCGGGATGGGCCAAAAAGCTTGCAGACAATGACTCAAGCAGTGCAAGTGATACAAGACATCACTCTTCTTTCACCCGTCATTTCTTGAAGTTGCCCGATGGCGCTTACACGCCAGGAACCTACCGACTGGCCAGTCTCAAAATTCTAAGGCCCGAGGCTTCTCGCTTTTCAAGGGCCAGGCCAAACACACAAATAACAAAAATGCAAGCTAAATCCATCATTCGTTTTCTGCGTCGCAAACAAAATCTTCAGTAAGTGCCAGAGGGAATCTTTAGGACATAAACTCAGCGGTCCGTGAACAATGCTGTTCAGGGACAAGCACCAATCCACAAGCATAAGATGAGAGCAGATGACAGAGAGTTGAGCCGCCACCTTCTGAACATAAAATTCTGAGGTCTTGGTTCTTGTCCACCGCCCTCGCCTGCAATGTTAGGTATATCTTCAGTGTCAAGAGACTGCTGAGCCGCACCAGAGACGCGTAAGCCTCCAGGAGTTGCCTCCCGGCTAGTCTGACGCCGAGGGAGGTGCACAAAATCCATAAAAACGTTCCACTGCCTGCTGAAAACCACTATGCTCGCATCAAACAACTTGGCTTGCAAACGAAGGTTGCTAAGGATGCACCTGACGAGAAGGATCACCGACAAGTCTTCGCAGGCTGGCGCCGGGCGAAGCGCTCTGTCTTAGGGTTGCGCATATGGATGTACATGACCTGCCCTTTGAGTAATGCATCCTCCGGAAGAACCACATCTTGCCATGTCAGTTGTATGAATTCACTAGGATGCAACATACCAGCAAGGTCTATGCTCATCACTCCAACGAACTGCTGCCAGCTCCAGGGCAACCCCAAGTACATCAGCGCTCGGACAATTGGAGCAGAAAGAACAGTATGACACTGTCCCGACTGCTTCAGCTGCCAAGCCCTGCCCACAAACCAAGCTCCTCCAAACAGATACCTGAATTCGAGTCGCAACCTTTGAGCTGCAGTGATGCTGTAACCCAACTGGTGGTGAGGGAGTCCAGCTGCGAGGAACATGCACCCATAAGCCCTTAGACTCAAATTGGCCATCGCGGCGCTTTCCCGTGCTTGGTCAACTGTCTTGCTTAAATTTGACTGAAGCCACTCATTAAACCGAGAAAGGCTTGCCTGCATCTGCTGTGTGGTGGCGCGCGAGAGCCCGCCAAGCAAGTCCAGTTCGCCACAAGGCTGGTACACTTTCTGAAAAGGTCCCGGATTCCTCTCCACATCACCTGACAGTAACAGCAAAAGCCTAATCCAGCGACCGACAGGTCGAGTCCACTTGGACGTCTGCAGCATCAGTTCAAATAAAGCAAAATCACCACGTTGTAAATGTCGAATCCATTCAGCAACATCTGCACTCGGAGGGTCTATGTCCCGCCCACGGCTTGGTCCATCTGCTCGATTCCAGCTTGACCTGACATGTAAGCACCCTGGATACAGACCTCCTCCAAGTACGCAGCCCAGAGAGCTGCGCAACACTCGTGAAAGAGCCTTGCTGCTGCTGCGCCCCTTTGCAGCTGCACCCATAGTGACCCGACTGTCTAACAGCCCCAGCAACCTGTGGTTACCCCATCGCTTGGCACAATGCTTCAGCCATGACTTGTAAACTCTGCATTCCAAAACATTGATATGGCCCCCTTTCTTGAAGCGGTACCTAATCAACTCCTTGTACTGCAGCGTCTCACACAAATCAGCAACCCAGTCGGGGTCTTCAAACCACGCACGCAAAACACTCCGATCAGCGGACTGGGTGACCAGAGACGGCCGTTGCAAAAGTCTCACCTTTTTTCCCCGCAAGGTTTCATCAGACGCAAAACGCTGATGCGCGGCAAGGCTGCCCTTAGCCATCTGCCTACACAAAGGCAAGGGGTAAGCTGCTGAAAAGGAGCTCAAAGCCTCGCCAACACGAGGCACCTTGCCATACACCGTCTGGCAGTCTGGACGGCAGCGGTGCTCAAACTCCGCTATGCCTGCGCGAGTAAAGCTGCCCTCAATGACAAAATGGTGGTTCTTGTAAGGACAGCTGCATCGGCTCTCCAAACTTAAAAGCCAGGGTTTGTTGTGCAGCCACTTGGAGGGTTTATTGAATCCACTGCCGTATGCACAGAAAGGGAACTTCGTGATAACACAACCCAAAGCCACGAGAACTTTGAAAATGTGTAATTCAAACATCACTGAACTGCCCGGTTGTTCAACGGACACAAAACTGCCTGCTGTCAAAGCCAATATCAAAATGAATGCCGTTCGGATCGCCAGCTTGGTCTGCTCCATATAGTCAACTCGTCCTGCATGTCAAACCCAGCAGGCTCCGTTTTGCTTCTGAGGCGCGGCCTCCGGAGCGTCCCAAACGACCAACATGGTGGGGCAGCATGCCACTCTTTGACCTTGCCTGTAGCTGCTAAATGAGACAACTCGAGAAATGTTTTCTTGTCGCTCAAATCCCCAAAACGAATCCCTTCAGCATCTCTTTCAATTCCTGGGTGAACATGAAGTCCTACCTCGGCATGACAACGACTCCAGTTTGCCTGGCCAGCGAAAAGCTCGATGCAATCGAAGCCAGCGGGCCCCGCATCGTCAGCACCTGCAGCAGTTAAGTTTAAGACAGCACCAGAACTGAAACCAGCAAGGTCGAGGTTGCTGCTGCCAAACGTCTCAATGTGGTCCAACCCTAGCTCATGTAAAACAAGATTGGCCCCAGTTTGAAGTTGTGTGTAATAACCACGCTGCTCCGTATGCCTCCAAATCTCCTCCACGGCCGTGAGACCCAGAGGATGGCGGCAGATAGCACCGCCGCTGGGCGACGCATCCATCATGAAGACTTCCGGACAGATCTTTGCTCGTAAATCAGTTTGAAAAATTGGTCCCAGAATCATGAGGTTGATCAGCTCATTGATGCTTTGCCGAGATAACTTGAAAACCTCATCCATGTGCCTGTCAACCCCTTCGTGGAAAACTGTTTCCAAAACCGAAAAACCCGCTCTCCTAAATAAAAGGACATGAACCCAGGTGCCAATAATGCTCTGCAGGATGCGCCGCGTTGTGTGTTGCCTTTGAACCACGACGGCGGTCACAAACATCAACATCGCCACTCTGCTGCGGGGAGCTGAAACGCGTCCTTCAATCCCATCAACTTCAGCACCTAACACTGTGGCTTGAGGTACTTGCCGCTGTCTTTTGCCGGGGTGAGAAGTAAGCCCCACTTGCTGATACGCCATATCCGAATTTGCAAAAACCTCTTTGTCCCGGGTCGGCTGTTCAGCCAGTGGAACTAGGTTTGAAACTTTCTGAAGCCCAATGTGGTCATCTATAGTCAGGAGCTCATAAAAAGGGCCCCGAGGAATAGGGTGACGATAGGCAATGAGCTCATGGTCCAACAAACAACCTGCTAGCTGCTGCAGCAAATTGAAGTGGCTCTGTTGTGCGATTTCGACAGCGAGCCCATCACCCATTGCCAATGTACCCAAACAAATATATAACTTCTGACCATGCCACTTGGAGTCAAAACACTTAAGATGACATACTTCGGAACTGTCGAAAACCATCCCAATAGCATTACGAGCAGCCCTATCTTCAGAAACTTTGAAAGTGTAGTAAAACTCACACAAGTCATCTGAAGAGATAACCAGGTTCTCATGATCTTCCAGCCGTAGCAGACAAATCAAGGCCCCGGGAGCCAAGGTCTTGGTGAAGTTGGTATAAGAGAGCTGCCGACTGTTGATACCGGTGGGGTTCACAATCAAACGGTCATACTGCTGATCCTTGCTAACTGCAAAAATACCAACGGCTTCGTCCCGCCGCACACTGTCACATGTAACCAACCGGCATGCCCCCAAATCATCCCATTTCTGCGCCAATTGCAAAAGCTCTGATCGCTTGCAATGCACCTGAGCCCTTGCCATCCGTGGCCAATCGCTCTCAGGTGTCCGCAGCACATCTGGTTTTTGAAAGGCACTGTGAACAACAGGGTCAGACAAAAAAGGTAGGGGGTCAAAGGAAGGTCCCAACTTCCATTTAATACGATCAGCAAACACCTCTTTGGACACTGTGTTGGCCAAAGGAACGCGAGTTGGCAAGGTCTCAGGTTGCCAAGGCTCAGCATCTGGGCCAGAAACTGTATCGCCCTTAGGCTCCGAGCTGCAGCTACGTCCACAACTTCCAGTAGCAGGGTTACCATGCTTGGGGCCGTAGGGGTCAACCTTGATTGAAACAACATCTAAAAAACTTTGAAGGTCCTGATGATCAAGTTCGGAAACTGCACTCAGATCGAAGGACGCTTTGCACAAATTAGCCAGCTTTTCTGCCGCACGGCCAAGCTCGCCGAAGTCGACGTCCGGGGCCTTCAAAAAATGGTGAATCAGGCCTTCCAAACGCTCGAGCATGTCGTGCTGGCCGTCAGAGAGGGGGCTACCAACGCAAGCTGCAGGAGGAGGAGAGATAGGGCAACCCAAGCTCAACCAGTTCAGGCTCACTACCACGTGTTGCAAACACTGAGCTCTGGTCTCCAGCATTCTTCTGCGCCTCCGTCTCTTCGGCGACAGCTTCTGGCCGGCCGTCCAATGCCATCTAGGAGGAGGACAAGGCCATAGTTCAGCCCCCACACAGGGACTGTCTTGGTGACGGGCAGGCTGTAGACTTCTGCGACAAAACTCACCAAAGCCTGTATAGGAGGCTCCAGCGATTCGCAGCACAGCACGTATCATTTCAATGCACCTAATTTCTGAGGGCACCCTCTTTCCCGCAACTTTGGCATCGGGAAGCTGGCAGCGAGTTTGCTGCTGTCGGGCGCCCGGCTTTCTGGGGGGCTCGGGGTGCAGCTGGGAGGAGCATCTGGCACAGGCGCGGGAAGAGCTTCTATGGCACTCCAACCCCCGACCGGAATTCACAGTGGAGCCAGAAGCCCCCCGTGCAGAGGTAGAACAGGCCGGCAAAGGGTGAGGCCGGGAAGCAATGCCGTACTTCTCACTCCCACCAGCTGCACCCGTCAGTTTGCTGCAGCTTCTTCGGCGGGGCCACCGCCGCTTTCCTTTCCTTTGGTTCTCTTCTTCGGCCAGGGCTTCCTTGGCGCCGGCACGTCTGTCGACATCTTTGCAGCCGAGGCTTTGGAATCCTCCTCGGTGGTATGAATCTTGCTGTCCAAGAAGTCCAGGTCTCGCAGGTGCCCCACATTGGTTGCAATCCAGGACGGTTTGCATAACCGGCTGAACGGCTTGACATAGCTGTGAGCTCGAGTCAATTGCACTTGAAGGAAATTGGGCTCCGACAGCCCTGTCAGCAGCCAGGACGAACTCGGCTTGCCTGCTTCCAACGCGGTCGGCGTCACAGTCAGCTGGGCGACTTCGTCTCCGTCCCCCGCTTCCAGCTCCTGCTCTTGCTGAAAGGTTTCGAAGACATTGGCCCCGCTTAGTGTGAGCTCCAAGCCCTGATCTCTCTTCTCTTGTCCACCTAGACGCATAGGACCCGCGCCCGCCAAACTTGGCAATCTTTCCATAGTGTGCGCAGGAACTCCCGGAGCTTTGGAAACAGCCCTCGGCAGCTCCTGAGCCCGCTGCAATGGTTTGGCTGGCGCGGGACTGGTCTGATGCTGAGCCAAGGAGGCCAGCTGCAACTCCCGGTCCTGAATGTGCGCTTGAAGCTGCTCCGCCAAATGCACTCGCCCCAGCCCTTCTCCCACGTCCACTGCGTCGCCCGCTGCAAAAGCCACCTCGCAGGAGACATCCTCGTCTGCAGCTTCTTCGACCACTTGCCAAGCAATCGAGGCAGCGGCTGCAAACAGCCCTCCTTCTCTTGAAAGGCGGCATGTCACCCCAGTGTGAGTAAACTTCACCATTGCCACGGAGGCCTCGCCATGTGGATTGGGCATCTTTTCGAAAACCTGCAAAGCCGCCCAGGGGCAGTCGACCAAAACGGCAACCACTGACCTTAAGGCCCGACTCCGAGCGGTCTCCACCTGAACTGTCGTCGGGTGATGAGCGTAGGAGGCGAAAGGTCCAGCCACCACGAAGACATCCACTACCTCGGACTCTCCGGGCACCAAGAGCATGAATCCACCGGCTCTGTACCGGACAACACAAGTCTGAGCTATCCACCAAACTGTGCCATCTTCTGCTATGATGGAAAACTGCAGGGCTGGGATCAGCCCTTTTGCCCGTGCTTCTGCTACACGGGCCTCCACATCGGCCTGGGCTAATCCTCCCGCTCCGGCGGCCATAGCGCCCGAGCTCCCAACACGTAGGCTTCTGCCTCCGCACGCGATGGAAATGCGTGCGAGACACTTCTGGCGTGGAGTTGATTGGCCCCAGGCAGCCGGACCGTCTGATAGTAGGCCCGGGCACTATGGCAAATACAAGGCTCCGAGCCCGGAGCACCCCTCAAAACCACGTAGATCCTGTTGCTCAAACCAATGTCGGGAGAGCGCTCAAAGGTGCCCGCCTCGTCCAGTTTGTTTCGAGCCGCTAGACCGGCACGCAGCGCTCGTCCCAGCCTGGCAAGCGGAGTCCACCCAGTGACCTCAGCTGAAAGGTGTCGTTGGAGGTGCTCCACACACTGAAGGTCCACCGCCAAAATCTCAGACGCAGTAGCGGCCTCCAGCAAAGCCCTTTTCCACTCCGGGGACCAGGCTCGCGGCCCTTCAACAACGCTCCAAACACTGGAGACTGTAGGAGAGGCCTCGCGCCGCTCTTCGGCTGCAACAGAAACTGCGGCAGCGGCCCGAGGGCCAGCAAGGGAAGAGCTGGTTGCGTCCTCCTCGGAAGAGGTGTTGCTTCGACGTCTCACCGAGATCTCAAGCTCACCGATCTTCAACGTGAGCTCTTCAACCTGCCGGTCACTCATCCAAGAGTGCTCACACTCACTCAGCCTGCTTCGGAGCGGCGCCGCACAACCGATATATCCAGGGGCGGCAGGGACCAACACGTTAGTTCAACACTGGAGAAGGGAGGAAAGAATCTTTCTGCAATCTGGGAAAAGCACGAGGCAGCAGGAATTGCCCCAGTACTAAACCAGGTAACTGCAAACCCGAATCAGAAATGGTGTAGTTCCCAGCCCCAGTCTCGTGCAAACTCCAGTCGGCCAGAAGCACTGAACTCGCGGATGAGGTCAACGGCACCCCACAGGCGCAAGAGCGAACTTGAACCCCAAAAAGCTTGCAGACAATGACTCAAGCAGTGCAAGTGATACAAGACATATACATATATATATATATATATACATATATATATATATATGTGTGTGCTAAGCCTTGTCTCACTTACTGCTCTTGCGTGTGGGCATCATAGTTCATATTTTGGACAAACTTTAAGAGATTTGACATCACCACAATTCCAGTTGAGGGGTAGGTGGTTGTGCTGGGTTAGTGTCTTCGCGGGGTTTAAGGTCTTAGGTCCCAAGAAAAGTTATTGGACCCACAAAGACATCTACACCTTAAGATTCATACAAGTGAGGTGAAAGGAGGGGGTTCCAGATGGTTCAAGGTATTTGGAGGGCCTTGGGCCTTGGGTTCAGCGTTTAGGGTAGCGAAGATATTCGACCCTCAAAATACATCTCCACCTTTGATGTTGAAAGCGAACATGCAACATGTTCGACATTCTAGATTAGATACATCTATACATCCTACCATTTAGGTGGAAAGGATTCAGGCTTCAGGGGGAGCTGGACTGTGGGTCTTGGGGCTGAGGATGTCAACCCTCAAGATCCTCAAGATACATTTCACACCTTAATGTGTCTACTATTCAAGTGGGTGACGTCTGGCTTTTGAGAGAATAAAGCATCATCGTTCTGTTCCAGTTCAGGGCAAACGATGGCGTGTGGTCGTACTCCAACCCACATGTCCAGTCCCACCTCCTACAATGACATTAGTGAATGACAACCCAAATCCTTGAAAAGCAGAGGCACGAATGCCTAATTTACAAATTCGAAGCATCGTCCACAAATTGGAACCTATCACCGCAATCCTTCTGCGCGATCGTCAAGGAAGAGCTCTCAAGCTGCAACCTTGCTGGCAACTGCACTCAGATCAAAATTCATGGATGACATTTTGAAGTGAGGATCAGAAGTCATTACAGCAAGTCGAAGGGATGTATTTACTGGTTTGCTTTCGCTGCAACTTTCTGCACGGCCCTATCAGGGTGATCTGCATTGATGTACATGTTTGTTTTTTGAGTATCCTGGTTCTCTTTAAACCTCTGCGCAAATCATAGGTTTTTTTGATGTGTTTCATAAATGCCTAAGGATTTCCGGTTTGGCGGTGATTCTTCTTCCGGGCTCCCAGATCGTTTGTTAACTCACCAGATGATATTTTTGATTCTGGACTCGATATGAGGATTTCGCTGCACACGGCCAATGTGCTGATGAATCATCAAGTCATGCTGCAACAGCCAACAGTTGGAGTTTGTTGAAGTTGAATACATTGGCAGGCAGGCTGCGGCAGGCTCCAATATTCATAAATTTGTCTGCGAACTCGGAATGCTCTGATTAATTATGCATCTACATGAGGAATGAATTTGTCTGAAACCCTTTCCGGAAGGCAACTCATTCGGCCGTTTTGCAACGCTGTGTCAAATTGTCGGACCATGTGTCTGCTTCGGGTCAATTCAGCAAGTACTACAATTGCCTCTATCTGCGTTGGTTTCCTGCGACCCCAAACTGCTTAGTGCAATGCATTAGTGACATGAACACATCTCCGGGACAGCAGTTACAACAGAATCCTCCAAGGTCCGCAGCTTGGATTGCGGATGGGTTTTTAAAATGAACTGTCCCCGCGTGTGCTCCATGTTTTTTTTGGAGTTCCTCGTGATCCTTGTCTGAGTCGACACAACTCTAAAGCCTCGAACTCTTGGATGGTTTCTCCAGGTTTTATACCAGTACTACCGCACAAGGCGGTGGCGGAAGTTTCAAAAATAGGAAACCTATAAGAGTGGTTGGTTGTTGTGAATCACGGATGGCAGAATGAATCCACTGATGGACCGAAAGGTGGTTGGAGCTGTGCTTTTGGAGTGGTTGCAACGGTTGCAGTGGTCACCTCACCACAACTGTTGGATGTAGTGTGGTGTAGCGCAGTCGTAGCTGTAGTTGTAGTTGTAGTTGTAGTTGTAGTTGAGCGTAGTGGCGTTGTAGTTGTCATGTACTGTAATTAGTGTAGTGCAGTTGCAGTTGTAGTTGTGGTGTGGTGCAATTAGCGTAGTGTAGCGTAATGTATTGTAGTGTTGTGTACTGTGGCGTGGTATAGCGTAGTGTAGTCTAGTGTCCTGTAGTGCAAAGTAGTGTAGTTGTAGTTGTAGTGTAGTGTATATGATGCATTTGTAGTTGCAGTCGTAGTTGCAGTTGTAGTTGCAGTTGCAGTTGTAGTTGTAGTGTAATGTAATGTCATTAGTGAAATCTAGTGTAATCTAGTGTTATCTAGCGTAATGCAGTGTAGCGTTGTGTAATGTAGTGTAGTTGTAGTTGTAGTTGTATTTGTATTTGCAGTTGCAGCGTGCAGCAGCATAATTGGTGTAGTCTAGTGTAATGCAGTGTAGTTGTAGCTGTGGTAGTGGTAGTAATAGTAGCAGTAGTAGCAGTAGTAGTAGTAGTAGCAGTAGTAGCAGTAGTAGCAGTAGTAGCAGTAGTAGCAGTAGTAGCAGTAGTAGCAGTAGCAGCACTAGTAGCAGTAGTAGTAGTCGGAGTAGAACTAATAAGAGTAGTGGGAGTAGCA
>Ga0126342_10004654_pt1:12500-23566 | contig 23566 bp, 23 predicted proteins | sample Cyp1metagenome_FD_92528 | JGI IMG/M metagenome (GOLD analysis project Ga0126342, IMG submission 92528) | Coral microbial communities from Lord Howe Island, Old Settlement Bay, Australia - Cyphastrea 1 metagenome | ecosystem: Host-associated > Invertebrates > Cnidaria > Coral ...
AGAATAGAATAGAATAGGATAGGATAGGATAGGATAGGATAGAATAGAATAGAATTAGATTAGAATAGAATAGAATAGCTCACATCCACCTTCGTTTTGTGTGGCAGGCCAGGCGCTTGGCGACATCTACCTGCGTTTGGCGTGGCGGGCGTGGCACTTGTGGCTGTGGGCTGGCGCTGGTGGCGCGCTTCATCGCCGTTAGTCGCCCGCGGCGCCGCGGCGCTTTACGTGGCAGGCGTGGCACTTGCTCACATCCACCTTCGTTTTGCGTGGCAGGCGTGGCACCTGGCGACATCTACCTGCGTTTGGCATGGCAGCCTTGCAAAATATAATCATTATTTATCGTACCCCCCATTACTTAGAAACTACTGGGTGGGTATGCGGCATACAACCATAGTTATAGGGGGCCCATGTCCCAGCTTATACAGTAGAGTAGGGATTAAATATCCTAAAGTCACCTTAACTGCACCCAAGTATGATCTCGCTTGGTCGCCGTTAGTGGCCCAGGGCACCGCAGCACTTTGCGTGGCAGGCGTGGCACTTGCTCACATCCACCATCGTTTTGCGCGGCAGGCTTGGCACTTGGCGACATCTACCTGCGTTTGGCGTGGCAGGCGTGGCCCTTGTGGCACTGGGCTGGGTCTGGTGGCGCTTGGTCGCCGTTGGTCGCCGTTAGTCGCCCGGGGCGCCGGGGCACTTTGCGGGCAGGCGTGGCACTTGGCGACATCTACCTGCGTTTGGCGTGGCAGGCGTGGCGCTTGTGGCACTGGGCTGGCTCTGGTGACACGCTTGGTCGCTGTTAGTCGTGAGGGGCGCCGCAGCACTTTGCGTGGCAGGCGTGGCACTTGCTCACATCCACCTTCCTTTTGCGTGGCTGGCGACATCTACCTTCGTTTGGCGTGGCATGCGTGGCACTTGTGGCACTGGGCTGGGTCTGGCAGCGCGCTCTGTTACTTCGTGACATCGGCGTTCCAGCTGCGTGGCAGGCGTATACGCACTTGGGCGCATCCACCTTGGCTTCGCGTGGCAGGCATGGCACTTATGGCACTGGGCTCAGCACTTTCACACGTGACTTTGTCACACACAACTCCTTCACATGCAACTCTTTCACACACCACTGTTTCACAGAAAACTCTTTCACAAACCACTCTTTCACACACTCAGTCACTCACACACACACACAACGCTTTCATATGTACAACTTTGGCACATTGAACTCTTTCACACACGCACACACGACTCCTTTGTCTTTCCTTCCGCCCTCGTCCTCTGCTTTCTATCTGTCCATATCGGAAGTTTGACTTCTAAACTTCCTTTGATAAGAAAACACAAAAACCCGCCACTCCGATTGTTCAGCGTACAGCCCCTAACAAAACTTTTGGCTTTATCACAAATATGAAAGTGCAACAATCCGTGCCAAAGTGATAAAATGTCACGAAATATTTGGAAAATTCCTGTGTAACGACAAATTCCAATGAATAAAGGATTGAAGTTTATGCGATTGTGTGTTCGCCATCATCCCATGCACAAATATTGATCCCAGTTTGTGGCAGTGTCTCTGTTCTCCCCTTTATGGACATCTCCTGAGTGTCGAGGTCAAATATGGTTTAACTAGACTATATCATATATATATATGCGAGATGACTCCGACAGGACATGGTGAACAGGACCCCTGAAACTGTGTGTAGTTGAGCAGCATCAAAATGATTCTTCCGCCGAAGCGCCGGGCACCAAACGCGCTCTGCGCAAATGAACTGAAAACGACACAACAGTCTTCCACGGCATGGCGGTTATGTGTGTGGCGAATCATGCACCAGCAAAATGCTCCTGTTTTGCAGCGAACCTCCTCGCAAGAAGAATGAGGCAACTTGACTTAGAGACTGCACAACTTTGAAATACCAAAGTATCATAAGTTTGCCAACGCTGAGTTTCAAACTCAAACATTCAAAACTAGTCCTTGGCAACTCGATCGGACATCGATGCAGAATTCTCAGAGTGAAAGCATTGCTTGGCCCTACGCTGGGCAAATAATAATCACCTTGGTTCGGACATCGGGGAGTGCTGAATACAAGGCACACGCGCGTTCACGTCCACCGAAAAGATCTGGTGAGTCCAGAAAACATGGAGAAATGACGTCATATAAGTCATATATGTTTTATGATAGGAATGTCTTCTGCAACTGGGGACATGCACAGCTGAACATTGCAAAAGCACAAGCTTCAACTTTTTCCAATGGAAGTTGGGGCTCCGCTTGATCTTTCCAGGTATTGGGTTTGGCCAGGATAAACTGGGATTTGGATGGGTGGGCCTTTTTGAAACTGCACCACTACTTGGCGCGCCCTACCTCGCCCTCCCTTGAAAGAAAACTGCTGCTACATATTGAACTCCTCATTGATCTTTCAAGCATGTCCCACGAAATAGCCATCTCTGCAGTTTCCGTAAGACTGTTCGATCCATTTCATGGAACTGCACCGTCTTCTGCAACGGGGGACATGCACAGCTGAACGTTGCAAACGCACAAGCTGCCACTTTTTCCAACGGAAGTTGGGGCTCAGCTCGATCTTTCCTCCCCAACAAAACATCGTGCTGAGTCACACAAGGTGCCTCAACAAGCTTCTTCCACGCTGCTTTCACCTCGCTGGAAATGTCTGTGCTATCTTTCAGCCCGGGATGACTTTCAGCCCATGATGGAAAGTCGCTCAAGTTCGATTCAGTAGGCACCCAGGTCATAAGGTTCAATGCGGTCTCATTGCTGAGATGCACATGCATCAACTTGTTTGCAACCAAGCCTTCTGCACATGCTTTTTTAAATGCAAATCTGACACTGTCATTGTCACCGAACCAAACTTACAAGCCTCGACTTACTTGACGTCCCCAAACCAAGAAAGCAAAAACCACAGCCGCCATCTCCAGTTCGTATTTTCTGGTGTCCTTCTTCAAAGCAAGAAAACGCGCGCACACTTCACAGTCTAATTGTATGCCAAACCAGGAAACCACTTTGCCTGAATTGTCTGTCAGCACAGCGCCTATACCCCCAGTATGGGTCGTAGGTTCATACGCAGCATCAGTGTATAGAAACCAATTCATTGCAGGTTCACCCGTAAGTTGCAGAGGCTCACCGAACACCAGCCTCTGCTCCATGAAAGACAACGAATCGCAAAGTGCAGCTTCAACACGCATGCTAGATGAATATGCATGCTCTGACAACTGTTTGAGGACTATTGCACCAGGCCTCCCATGAACAAAGCTGTCAGAAAAAACTAAGCTTCCCGCGCACAATCAAAGCCTCCTGTTTCTGCCGGGTTTTCCGTTCCAGGACTCCTTGGATCAGCCCTCGCAGCTCGTCTATTCTCGCTTGAGTGCTGTACACTAGAACCATGCCGCTTTCAGACGTGCTAAAGTTGAACTCAACCCCCAACGCACGACACACCACATTGAAGTCGGTGCACTTCTCGCCGTCGGTCACATACTGCCATCCAGTCAACATGAACACCAGCTCCATGGCGTTCTTGCTCGACTCTTCCAGTGAAGGTTTTGTAGCTAAGATAAAATCATCGTAAAAGTTGGTGGTCAACAAACGCAGACCCTTCGTAGCCACAAAGTAAAGCATCCTGGCCAACCTTAAAAAGGTATAGTATAGACACTATGAACTGCTCCAAACGGCAAGGTCAGAAGCTGATAAACCTCAGTGCAGTCTCGGCCATAATTCAAAATGCTGAAGAAAGAATACTGTAGATGGTCAAGGTTCGCTGGGACTTGGCGGTATGCAGACTTGAGGTCGTACGTCTTACCTACCAAAGAACTTACCAGACCACTTGCACCACACTGCTCAAAGTATCGCTTCACCACAGCACAGAAAGTATCAATCATATGAAGATCGATCTTGTTATGCAAGCAAGCTGAGTCTTTGATGCTAGAAACTGAATAGTCATCAATCATCCTTGTCTTGCTACCCTGCTGTAGAGCAAACCTCCTAGAAATCAACGCTCCCTCAGGCAAGTCCTCAACTGGAATGGGGCCGACTGCCCAACCTTTAGCTACCTCTTCTTCCGTTTCCAGCACCAACTGCTCATCCATGGGCTTGTCGCCGGTTCTCTTTGTCATGGAAAGAATCATGGCATTGCGCTTTGAAGCTGCAATGGTGAGTCGCTGAAGCGTGGTAGAACCTGGCAGAATTTGAGATTTGAACGCCTTCGTGGGTTCTATGTCTCCGGCAAGGGCTGCCCCTTCTCTGAGGAGCTTCAAGCAACCCACATCTTCATAGCCCAAAGGAATCAAGAATCTCTTTGGTAAGCAAAAGTCTCTTGTGACGAGTTGTAGCCCTGATATGCTCAGGTCGCAACATCCTGTCTGCTGCCTCTGCCGCATGAAGTTCTGTAGCCCGGCTCAGCCACTTTCTACACCAGTCCAGACGGTATTTGCTCATCTGCAAGTCACTCCATGTCATGCGCATGTCAATGGCCTCTTTGAGTTCAGGGGGCACTTGGTTGCAAAAGTGCCTGGGACGCCCCGTCTGACATGCTTTGCTTTTAAACTGTTCAATGGACCACGGCAAACCAAGAGCAGCTTAATGCGAGAGACATTGAAATACTTCACCTTTGCCGTGGTCCAACCTTGGTTTTTTGCTCGTCGCATCCACTGTTGCGTGCCCTTCGCACGCCCCCACCTTACTGGCTGGCAACTCTGTGCACCTCAACACACGCGAATACGCTGGCACTTCTTGACAAACTCCTTCGTCAACTGCAGCTAGACAAGGCTTTGACAGCTTTGAGAGCAAAGCGCGTGGAATGCTTGCCGCTTGCCCGGGTACTGACACGGCAGACTAGAATTTGAGAAAATTCGGGCACCAAAGGAGGCAACTTGGCAGGTCGAGGCTGTTGCCCTATGGCAATCTGAGCTTGCTTCGCAACCAACAAAGAATGGCTTGCTATTTCGGCCAACTCCTGAGGACACAACTGCAGCTCTTGCTGGTGGAGTTGTTGTCGTACAGACATGACCAGGGAACACAAAGTTTCCTTGGGTATTGGGATTCAAGGGATGTTGCCCAGACTTGTTTTCCATCCACATCAAAAGCCTTGCCCCAAGGAGCACGCTTATCCGATCTATCACACTTGATGTTTAACTGAGCGATGCCCGGATATGTAGCAGCAATGCGGGCCCACTTGTCTCGACCCCGCCAAGCATGCACACCTGACAGTCAGCATGAAAAATTACATCTCCTTCATGAGAAACAAGAACCATTTCGTCGGCCAGAAAAACGAATTCTTAGGGTTCTGCAATGTAGCCAGAATTCCCTGTCGGGACGCAGCCAGAAACAAGTCACAAGCATACTCATAGAGGCGGTTTGCCAAGTGCACCCGCTCATCATCTCGTGCACTCAAATTTGGCAGTCCTTCCGGACATGCATTGGAGCCTAAAGGTTGAGGGCAAAAAGGCCCTCTCTGGATCTCTCTTGCCTTGCTTGCCGTGCCACGCGCTGGTGCCAGATGAATCTAGGCTAGCAGCGGCGATTCCAACCAAGACTCCAGCAATGTTCGATCCTCTTGCAAAAGAAAATTAAGCTGAAAAAATGTGGCCCTTGCACCATGCTCCTTGACTTTGTCAATCGCTATGCTATTGGTCAGCCCAAATGATTTCGCCACTGAGCACAACAGCGCCACCTGCAAAGATCTCCGCCATGAAAGTTTGTTCAATGTGGAAGCCTCGCAAAATCCTAAAATTGCCTAGTCAAGAGCTCTTGTTGTGGTCCACTAGGCTATGCGGATGCTGGACCTTGGCTTCATGCAAACGTGGAACCCCTTGGGGCACTTCTCTCCCGCTTTCACGCCATGGTGGGAACACCCATCCTTTGTGTTGAATGCAAAACTGGGTCCCCGGCTGCATTTCTATAGCATTTGCCACGCAATTCTTGTGGCATGGGCAGAGAGTTCTTGCCTTTGCCCTTTTTCCCTTTGCCTTTACCTCCTTTGGATTGACAACCTTTGTCTGCATGATATGGCCCTGGTCGTGTACTTGGCGTAAAAACTTGCACAGCCTTTGCCAGCGGTGCCAGGTACAATGTGATGGCTGGGTCATGCCGCAAAGCCAGAAGGGCAACTCCCAACAGGTATACTCCGTTGGCTTGCTGCCTCACATCAGTGTTCAAAGTGGCCAGCCAATCTTGCACATGCGGCTTTGTCACATGGGATGATTTGATTCAACGATGGTCTCACGTAGGGCGGTGGCGGTTCCCTATGCATGGACTCAAACAAGAAGTTGTGCTGATCAAAACTCATGACTCTTGCAAACTGGAAAGCAATTGCCCTTCGAACAAAAGCGTGGTGCAGCCTGATCTCTGTATCAGTGGGTGTCTGCAACTTGTCTTCTGTGTTTCTCACAACAAGGGCCCTTTCTCCAAGCTGATCTCCTTAGTCTTGGCAGTGCCCTGAACCTCAACTGACCTGGACACGCCAGTGCACGGCTCAAGGTATTTGAGGGAGTTCTGCTCATAGATGAAACAAGCACGATTAAGCAAAGCATGCGCTGGTTCCAATTCACCAGTGATCGACACTCCAGCCAGTGCATCCTTAACAGTTTGCATTCTGGATGTGCGTTCTGCGTACGTCGCTTTTCTGGGTACCGTCCCCTCGTTCTACCTGTTGCCTCAGAGTTGTCACTAAAAACGTGCGCGCTTCAAATGTGACACGTTTCACAGCTGCTGTTGCGGCAAGGGTAGGTGCTTTGCCAACTGCCTGCCTCAAAAACGCTTCAACGTCTGCAGTCACCAGGGCTGTCCTGGTTTCCCGATTGCGAAAGCCAACTTGGAAAGGGAACTAGCTCCTGCAGCTATGATGAGGTCACAGACAGCCTGGGCAACCCCAAGCTCCCTCAGTCGTTCCACCAACTGAGCCTCACTGTCTATCAAGGGTGCCATTGCACTCCGCTGGACTATGCCTAAAGCACGCTCTTAAACTCATGAAATCTTGGAGGTGAACAGTCTTAACTGTAAATCAGCCCTTGCTGTCAAATTCCGGTCTTAACCGTAAGTATGCCTTTGCATGTAAAAGATCAAAAAACACTCAAGCAAATGAAGTCAACTTGCAAGCTCGTCTGAGACCATCCTTTCCAACCGAGCTCCTTTGAGCAAAAACGAACTCGCATAAATACAATTCTTCCACTGCTCTCATCGGAAAACACAGTCTTCTCTTTAAAGCCAGATTCTTCTCTCTTTTCTTGGTTCTCTCTTTGATGAACAGAGTCGTGGATGACACAACAAACCAACACTCAAAATGACATGTCAAACATGCAAAATCGAGAAATGAAACTACGCGCATCAACCCTGCAGCATCGCAGAACCTCTCACCTCAACTCACATCTGCAATCTTGCGCAATGAAAGACATGCATGCAAACGACTCCAAGAATCCACTCCTACCAAATGGCCGCGGCTCGCATGTTTTCCGGTGACACCAGGATTGAATTGCAATCAAAGACATGCTAGGATCTATTGCATGGGTTTTGAGCCAGTCCCTTTAGGAGAGATTGCTCCACGTTTCAAGCTCCACGTGACTTGGTCATGGCTCGATCTAAAGCATCTGTGAGTTGGTCAATATTGTATGCAACCACTGTCATGGGGAAAACAACGCAAGCACCTTGGAAATTTGAAATTCAAAGTTCGGCCCAGCTCCACAAAGCCTTGATTTTGCAGGCAAACTGGCCCTGTCCAGTCAGCAACTTGTGCGTAATCAAGCTCTTCTGATGTTTGTAGTAAGTCATGTGAACTGTTACCTCTTCTTGGTATCTCGGTGACTTTGGCCCTTCCTCCAGTTGCCCATCATCGCTCTCTGTTGAGGATGAGCTGCTGCTATCACTGCCAGATGAACTCTCAATTTCAACCAAACGTGCAGCAACCGTCAACGCCAAACGAGGACAACCCTTCTGCGCTCGTATGATTCCATCTCATCCTTTGCGCTCATCAAATCTTCCACATCTCCTGCCTGCTCATTTGCAGTTTCCAGCACATCGTCAGCGCCTCGAGGAACCTCAGGCATAGCTCCATCCATGCCCATCTTTCGCATCTCCATTGCCGGGGTTGCGGGAGCAACGTGGCCCGCACCCCACAGCGGCCGGGGCGTCATTCCTGCCTGCAGCCATCTGGTTCAAGTCCTCGTCAGCCCGAGGTTCCTCCTCAATACCAATGCCAACTCTCAATCTGTGCAGCAACATCTGTAATTTACGTATTGCTCTTGTGTGTAGGTGGCGTGAATACATCACTTCAGAACCAGCTAAAGCACTTCAATGATGCCTACGCACTGCTCGCACTCCCGGTCAAATCTTGCCTTGGCGCAACATACCAGCAAGGTGCTCTTCAAAGAATGCGACCTAAAAGTGTCTGCTTGTGGTGTAGCTTGCAGCAGCAAACGAAGCCAACGAGCGACCTCCGCTGTGCTCAATGGACGAGCACAGAACCCACAACCCATCTTGGGCGCTGGTAAAAGTGGACGAACCTTGTGAATGTCCAGGCCACATTGCTGGTACAAATCCTAAAGATGCTCAACCAGTCTTCATGTGTGACACCATGCCAGGGCACAATCAACGGCAAAAACTTCTCCCTCCTTTCTCCTACTGAGCTAGTCTGTTCACGTGTGTGGAGAACCAAGCTTCCATTGTGCTTGCATTCAACCTCAACATGGTGAGTGCATCTGGGGTCAGACCACCTTGCCCTGGCATACAAGCACACTATTATCACACCGGCTCCAAGCCTATCGACTTGATTACTACCAGACTCCAACGCTTCATGAAGGCGTCGTACATGTTCCAGCTCCATTGCTGGTGCCTGTCGGGCTGGACCTTTGTCTCGCTTCTGGATTACTGCAGCTCCTAGAAGTCTCCTTGAGTCCACTATATCTTCAGTCACAAAGAAACTTTAAGCAAAGCGGGCAAATCTCACAATCTCCAAAAAGTTGCTCAAGCTAGTATACCCTTTGTGCGTCCTTGCAATGTCCTGCCGCAGAGGAAGAAAGTACAGCCACACATGTTGCTCTTCAAAAGGCAGGAAACCATTGGCTTGAGAAGCGCTGTCAACAACATGCACATCACACCATTTCATATGTTTCTTCACTGTAGAAGCTCTCTTGGTCAGAGTTGCAGGTGTCTTCACTTCGAACGCAGCTGTCAATGTAGACACTGCAGTCTCCCCACTAGGATCGTGTTGGAGGTCAATCTTCTATTGAACTCCCACTGAGCAACAGCCCCAGTTATTTGAAATGATGTCCATCCACTGTGCGCATGCTAAGTCTAGTTGATGCCTCCTGTTCTCATAGAATTCCATGTCCTGCAAATCCTGAACTACCTTTGGGTAACGAGCGTCTAGCTCATGGTCCAATGCTAAGGGTATCACCTGTTCGTCCTGCCCCTCAAAGAGAAGTGCATCAGCGGCAATGGGAATCTCATGTAACGCTGTGGGCAATTCAGGCATAGACGGGGTTGAGAAAATATCTGCAAAAATGCCCTGCTCCCAAGGCAACATCAGACCAGGCACGGCAGCTTGAAACTGACCAAACGCATTGCCTACAATACCATTTCATTCACTGGCAGACACCGTGACATTGTTCTCAACTGCTGTCTCAGGCTCAAGCTCAGGGTCACAACCTCCATGTTCCACTGGAGATTCAGCCAGTGAAGGTCCATAGGAAATGCTAGGCAAACTACGTGTCTCAAGGGTAGCTTCACGGCAATGAGCAGCATCACCATCATCATCATCATCATCATCATTCATGCCTACTTCAAACCAGTCATCTCTATATTCATCCATGCCACATGAAAACAACGGCAACTCCCAAGACTGGCAACTCCTCCCTGAATGTTCATCTGCATCATCCATGGCTCACTACCGCAACTACCCCCAAACCCTTTTTGAAACTGCACCACTATTAGGCGCACCCTACCTCACCCTCCCTTGAAGGAAAAATGCTGCCAAAAATTGAATTCCTCCTTGATCTTTCAAGCATGTCCCACGAAATAGCCATCTCTGCAGTTTCCGTAAGACTGTTTGATCTATTTCATGGAACTGCACCAATAGGTGATCTTAGCCAAAGAGTCTGGAAGATGCAAACCATGTTTCATCTTTTTTTTTCACACCGAGGTATTAGACCATGGTGGGAAACAGCATTGTTAGCTGTCCGAACCTCAGAAAATGTCCTTCATTGGCAGCAAGCGTGGGTGGCCACATGCAAACCAAGGAGCTCATTTGTCTTTTCATTTGAATCCTGACCAGTTTCTACCATGGCAATCACAAACAAAGACTGTGTCTCCGTGATTCTCCGTGTATCCCTTTGTGGAATGTAGCTCACGAAGTTCTGAGTAAGCCCTCAGTTCTGACAAATCAAGCTCTAGTAATCAAATTTGCAAGTTTGGAGTGCGGCTACAGATCTTCAGAGTGACTTCTCCAAACAAATGATGGAGCAGACAAATTCGGTCCTGCAAGACTCACTTTCCAACTTTGATTACCTTTGTAGACGCAGCAAGTTTGAGTCTGAAATCGGGAAAAAGCCTTGCCCCATGTTGAGCCATTTCACAGTCTGGCAGTGGTGCTCAGGAGTTCCAGAAAAAAACTCGGTCCAATAGGTCTAAGTCAGTCCAAAGAAAACAAGAAACACAACAAATGCCAACTGGACAAAGAGTGAATTTCCATGAATTTCCAACAATCTGGGCAAATTAGAATCTTTCACTAACCTGAAATCAGGCCATTCGGGGATGGTTCCCCTCAATCCCTTCTTCCTATTACTAAAACCTCCCCAAATTAAAAAAAAACTACCCCAGATTGTTCGTTTTGGGAAATTTCAGATTGGCCAATTTGATTTTTTGATTTTTAATTGACCCCCTTTAGATAACAGTTTAAAAATCAAGGTCGAATTAAACGGTTCCACCCCCTAACAGTACAAACTACTTAACCCCGGTGCGTTTTTCTCAAAACACGGCGGCCCACTTCTAAAACACTCTCAGTTGTTTCCTCTCGCGTTGCTTGAGCCACCATCCAGTGGCGTGTCATCCTTGCGCAGTGGCCTATGCAAACCTGTGACATGCATCA
>Ga0126342_10004655_pt1 | contig 23558 bp, 31 predicted proteins | sample Cyp1metagenome_FD_92528 | JGI IMG/M metagenome (GOLD analysis project Ga0126342, IMG submission 92528) | Coral microbial communities from Lord Howe Island, Old Settlement Bay, Australia - Cyphastrea 1 metagenome | ecosystem: Host-associated > Invertebrates > Cnidaria > Coral ...
GCTCAGGGGAAAGGTCACCCTTTTTTGACCTTTAGTATGGCCAAATGGTATATATATATATCAGCAGTCAATGAGTGTCTTTAGTAAAGTCATGGCTTTACTTGGACGACAACGTTTAACTTTGTTCTTGGAAGTAGTGGGATTGCTATGGAAAATGACCATTTATAGTGGATTTACCCATTGAAAATGGTGATTTTCCATAGTTATGTTGGTTTACCATAGGGTAATTTTCCAATGTACTGAAGCCACAAGAATCTCAAACTGTGATAACTCACCCAGATCGTACTCTGCCCCTGATTTTTGTTAACCCGTTACATGTCAAGTTCCCGGTGATTCATTAAAAATGTGTAACCCTAATACTTTCCCTCAATCGAACTAGTGAACTAAACGAAAACCTGAGGGTAGAATGTATTGGATCTATTCATGTTTAGGGACCATTCCAGGAGGGTACTTAATACTATTTTGGTTGTGTATGTATATATATATATATGTATTTATATATATTATATCCATTTCAGGATGGTTCAACCATTATCAAAGCCGATGAACTTCATGGATCATTGATGGTTAGACCACAATTATTCATGGTTAAACCCATATTCTGAATGCTTCAACCGCCATTTTCGACGGTGAAATTTGATGACAGGATGGTGCCCCCCCCGTTGTGATGTGAACGTTGGTGAACATAGCCCCATCTAAATATAGTTATAAGATGTTATAAGTATCATAAACCAACTTGACCAACTTGTGAAAAATATGAGTTCGTCAGATTGGGATTATTATTCCCAACTATATTGGGGAACATAAAATTCATGTTCCAAACCACCAACCAGCAAATCACACTCACCTACCGAATCCAGAAAAACAAAAAACTACCAACATATCAACATATCAACATATATCAACATATATCAACATATATCAACATATATCAACATATATCAGCATATATCAACATATATCAACATATATCAACATACCAACATATCAACATACCAACATATCAACATATCTACATATCAACATATCACCATATCAACATACCAACATATCAACATACCCAAAAACAACCAGTATAGTTATTTGCACCAACTTAGCGATTCCGAGTGGCCCCAAATTTTGCACCCTGGATTTCCCACCTGGAGCTCGACCGGCTCGTCATGGATTTTTCATTCAACACAATGACCGGGCCTGGGCGCGAGGTCCTCGGGGTTTACCATGAAAAACTGGTGGTTTAAGTCTGAAAAATGAGGATTTAACAATGACAAATGCTGGTTTCACCATGAGAAAAAGATCTTTTCCCATGAATAAACCCATGAAACCTGGTGGTTTAACATGGTTTAACTATGAATACTGAGGCTTTGACCATGGTCACCATGGACGTTGAAGGATGAACTATGGCTGAATCATTTGGTAAAGCTAATAACACCCCAATTATACAGAAGAAATGGATTGGTACTAAGAATAAACAATTGAGAGTTGCAAAAAAATGGGTTTACCACTTCAATATAATATGTATATATATATATACATATATATATATGTATCCCCAATGAAATAAGTTCCCAAATGTCTTCAATATGGTCAACCATTGCGAGTTTAGATTCACTGCTTCCATTCTGTGTCTTTTGCTGAGCTCGATACCCATCAATACAAACAGAAATTCGGGAATGTCGGAATTGATATGCCATTGTTAATATATATATATATACACATAATATATATATACACACATAATATATATATACACATAATATATATATATATATAATGTATGTATCTGTTATTACAAGTTTATTGGAGTTCATCACCATGATGTCAAATCAGTTCAATTTCAAACAAAAGGCATGAACAACTTCTTAAAATTTCACCGATATCCACACCAAGAACCAATATGATTTCTATACATACGTCATTATATATATATTATACACATGGGCTTGTCAGTACCCCTGAAATCCATTGATTTATCTTGAGTTTCCCTTTTAAGTTGTGTAAATTGCTTGTAGAGCCCATTTTCAAGAAGAAAAACACAATATGTCTATTGTGTGCTGACATTTTTATCAGAAAGTGGTGTACAATCCCATGGTTTTCCCATAGAAATGGACGTACAGAGAAGGTACCAACACCTCCACGATATTACACATTTTTTTCAGGTTTTCAATGGCTTTCATGGTGTTTCCATGTACTAACATGTTGGCTTACATTTGGTGCACCATGGTTTCTCATTCTTTGTACTCTTTCTATGTTCTGGAAACACTTCCATGTTCCTAACAATTTATGCTGGATTTATATGTTTGGTACTACTCTCCAGCAAACTCGGATAGCGAACTGGAAAACCACCATGTTGCACAGCTCAATTTATCAATGGTGCAGAATATGTCCAAAGCTATTTGGAGGTTTCCTGAAATGGGGGTACCCCCCAGTCATCATCCATTTTTTTCAAGGATTTTCCATGAAAGAACCGTCCAGCCCCGGACATGCCTTGAGACCTCGTCGGCACCTCAGATTTCGGCCATGGTTCGATGGTGGCATTGAACTCGCCTCACCAGATTAAGTTATTCAATAGCAACTAGTTGGTTATAGTAGTAGATTCATATTAGATCATTCATGTTAAAATTTATAAGCCCGGAATCCCTCTAGGATGCTGAATTCAGGACATAAGTTTTTTACGGTTTTATTTAACAGTTAAATACTTCGAGAATTAGGAACTTCAACTGTTATCAAAGAAAATGTCTTGTAGTTTACTAAATATCCTCCGGTGCCAACATGGCAAGCTGGAATGGTTTAAGGATTGTCCGGGCAGACCGGGAAGACCACTTCCTTTCGCTCGCTTGGTGAGGCTTGCCATATTGGGACCATAAGCCAACCTAGTGACACGGCAACCCCATCTAATCAACCAAAGATCATTTATCAATATTAATGACGCATATCCATATTCTGAATTCTTATATATATATATCTTATTATATCTCTTGGATATCATGGTGAAAATGACCAACCAACCAAATTATTTGGTTAAAGAAATTCCACAACTTATAACAATCGATCATCCCTTGCAGCTGCTGCCACAGCGAGCGGAGAAAATTGGTCACTACTTACACTACTTCCCCTGAGCGATGAAATACCCTATAGGGCCCTGTCCCATGACACGTTTCTGATGCAGAAGAGAACGACGATAAATTCGGGTACTGCAAATAGGTACCCTGTCGATGGGCTCTTAGCTCGATTTCACAACAGACCATCATTGATCAACTCCACATATCGATTGCTAAAGTCCCTATCAGTCATGTGTAAATCACCATTTAACTTACCCATAGGATCCATGTATGCTATATATGGTAACATTTACCATCAATATACCCCAAATGTTAGCATATATGCCATACATGGATCCTATGGGTTATATGTGGTGGTTTCAAATGCGGGATTTTCAAAACCATGGGTTTCAATACTAAATTGGTCTAATTTTGAATGGTTGGGGGGCCACATGGTACATCCACCTGTCGCCTGCTTGGAGGTTCCTTAAAATTTTGAATGCATCATAAATTGGGATGTAGCTAGGAAAAATGAGGATCTAATTAAGGAACCCCCCCATTGTTCTTTGCCAGTTCTTCGCCTAACAAATCCCCATCAACAGGTTTTCTTTATCCTTCTGTTACTGGTGCATCCGCCATACCATCCGACCACTGAGTTTGCGGACGGGATAATCTTTGGGTTGTTCCTTAGGGACTCTCTGTGCTGGATGCGCTTGGGAAATGGGGTCGTCCATCTTGACGAAAAGTTGCGTTGGTGATTATATATATATGGATAAATCATAATAATTGACTAACCTGAGAAATCTGGCTATTTTGGAAACAATGCCTTGCTAACCATGATTACAGTGAGGTTGCAGTGAGGTTGTTATTTTTTTCTCCATAGATAGGTAGATAGATACAGATACAATATATATATATACACATGACATATCAGTATTACTATGCATGTTCATGCAGGTTCTTCCTCTCCGGTGTATTCCAAGTGAATCCACGTCATTCCAAGTGATTCCATTGCTTCCAATGAATAAATCTACATGTACCCCAAACAGGGAACAAGTTGTTCCCGTAAACGAAGAGTTTGTGGAAAACCCATCATTTGGGGATCTATATAATTTTCCTTAAAGAAGAGTATGTCTGTTCCACATGGGGGCTCCCTGAAATGGGGGTACCTCTAAATCATCCATTTTAATGGGGTTGTCCACTATAAACCATCTATTTTGGGGTACCCCCCTATGTTATGGAAACTCCATGAAACTCCCACATCGAAGTGTTAGTTTACCCGGTAACAAGGATGGGCTGGGCAGGTCATTCTACAGCATGTCGTTTTGGACGCTGCCGTGACGGGCACCACCATGACAGAACGTCTGGTCAAACATCATCGACCAACACATCATCGACCAACACATCATTCAACTCATTCATCTCATCCATAAAACACAACATCTTCACTAAACACAAAACACAGAACCGTCAACAAACAAATATTTCTCTATCCATCTGGGTAAATTATAGGGACATTTACTCACCTGAAAGTTACGGGTTACGGTCGTTCGCGCACGCCGCTGAGCTGTCCCTGCTGGCTGCTGAAAGGCAGAACCTTCGTCCATCTCATGGCAGATCCTTCTCCCAATGCACTCTTCCTGGCGGCTGAAAAAAAATGGGATCCTTTTGTTCAATGTTTAAGTGGGTTGTAAAAGTTGTAACCCCAATAACGGAAATAAAGTAGGTTTAATCCACCTACTTTGTAGGGTTAATCCAGCCACTTACTAAGTGGGATTAGCCACCAGGAAAATCTTCACCGGAAACCCATGTTTTTTTTTACCAAACAACAGCTGGTTTCTACCGCAAATTGTCCCATCCAATTCTGTGAGTTGGGAGATGGGGGACCCCTGGGGACCCCATGGTTTCGCCGACTTGTAGAATCAACAATGGGGATAAGCCGGATAAGTATTTGCTGATTTGGCGAGTCAATTGTCAATAGGGTCATTTAAAGGGAAACACACACACACACACATAGGAACATCCTGAAGTCCGGGACAAAGCAGACCCGGACCGGGACATGGTACTATTGATGAGATGCTATTTAACATGCCACCGCAGAACATGAATGAATATTGATAAATATGGACTCGGACTGTTGACTTGTTATTCATTTAACATTATGACTGTATCACCCTTGATGAATAGTTAACTATGAATAAAATGCTTATGATGACAAAAACCAACGTCATATCCATCTCTTATAATTCCTGAATATCTGTATATATATAATACACAGTATCCAGTAGTATAGCATATGTATATATATATATAGATAGCAGGTACAAGTTGATGTATCTATCAGGAGTGACCTCCAAGTGATTACCCAGTTGATCTTCTGCCATCTTAAAACTACTGAAATAGGGATGCTGTCTAAATCTGAGGAATTTTGAGATGATGTTTCTTTCTTTAGGAAGATCAGAAAACTGTTTGGTAGGATTCATGGTCGCAAGATTGACACAAGCCAATAGAAAGCTGCCAAATAGAAGTGAGACTTCTAAAAATGGTCAGGAATCGAGGATCCAGTTGAAAGAAGTGAGCCCCCAAGAATAGTTGAAGAAACTCAAAATTCTCAATTTCAAAAAAACTGAATTGAAAACATAAGCCATAAGCCATAAGCCATAAGCCATAAGCCATAAGCCATAAGCCATAAGCCATAAGCCATTTATAAATGACTTAGCAACAATGAAAGCCCCAAGGATCGCACCTGGTCCGCTGTGTCACCTCACTGCGAGATCAACATTTTTCAGGGTCCCATTGAGGTGGAAAAAAGATGTGTTTCTTTCAACCAAGATCCAGTTATAGCCATGGCTATTAGTGAACTAACTGGTTATTAACCTATGGGATAAAATACATGACCTATAAATGGGGTCTTCTATCCGTACTTATAACTGGTATTTCGGGCCATAACTGTATCCAGTTCAGGTGATCATCAATCAGGTTTTGGGCAACCAGTACTGGTTGGTGCTTGAGCCACCCCTCTGAAAAATATGAGTTCGTCAGTTGGGATGATGACATTCCCAATATATGGAAAGTCATAAAATTCATGTTCCAAACCACCAAAAAAATGGTATTGCTTGATATATCTTGTTATACTGGTCAGATAGGTATTTCACATCAACCAGGCATTGGTATTGTATATATCAAGCATGAAAGTGATGTGAAATATCAATCAATACCTACAGCCGGTTTTGGGGGGGCCATCCATCTTCCTATGGCCCCGGCATGGCTCACAGGAGAAGCCAGCCGGGCAATTCTGGATACTCTTGGTGAACATGGAACATGGCGAAACAAACCAACTTGGCCGTTGATAGCTGATTTAACTATAAAATAAATTAAAATCAGCCAAGTTGGTAAATCACCTTGGATATTAACGGCCATAGATTTACAAATAGCCATTTACCCATGGCTCATGGTAGACTTTGCCATGTGAGGGTAAATTCACTGCCCAACTGCCCCAAAACGCTCCCTGTGATTTGCTCCATCTCAATCTTTGGCGCCATGGCGCCACTGGTGGACACCATTCTTCGGCGACTTTGGATGCAAATAATTTCCCAAATGCGACGCCAGCAAATCAGCTTCATTTATATCATTTATATCTCGAAGCCCAGGTTATCTTGCACGTCTTAGATTTATATGCATCTGTATACATTATGATAGATTACAATAATTCACCAGCATGAGATCTTAGGCACTGATACCACCAACCATTTGTAGCGAGGTCGCAGTGAGATTGTTTTAATTGATCCAAAGATGTGGAATCTCTGGTAACAAATTACTGATACCATCTGGTTATTTAACATAGCCATGGAAAATCCCCAAAATAAATGGAGGTTTCAAGCTGGGAAAATCATCTATAAATGGGCCATTTTCCATGGCTATGTTAATCATAACCAGAGGGTAATAAGAATCCATGATCTTCTCCTGGCGCCTCAAATCCACATTCTGAGAGGGAGAACTTTCAAGGTACACTCCGCATGGCATTTGGGCAGCTTTTGTATGCTTCGGTCCTCCCATTCTGAGGAGGAAGACTTGCATGCCTCCAACCCAGTAGGGGACTCTTCCAAAAAGACGCAATTATCCCATCTGCTCCATGGTATGCTAGAATAATTGCATCTAATTACCCGCGGTTCTCAAAATTGGATACCAAATCTCACATACCCCTTTTCAGACAAGCCCAAATTCAAATATCATTGTGGTCGTGAAATGTTGTTTTTTAGATCCTATAATAATATTCAAACTATATCTCCATATTGGTTGTTGGTTAATATTGTTATATATGGTTATATCATATCATGCTATATATATAATTCTATATATCATGTTATATCATATGCCAATTCTTGTTGTTTTTCTATGTTTTTCTTCCCCATGATGGTTTCAACATGTTTAAACCACCCATTTCCCTAAGCAACATGGCGGCTGCCGGTGCTGGTCTCGTCACCAGGGATCTGCACCTGGAACCTGCAGCAGTCGTTTCAATGGATTGGATTGGTTTATATAAGGTAAACAAAAACAAAAAAAAACGATCAGGAAACACTCATTTTTATGGAACAAATAGGTTTCCTTCATACTTTCCCTTCAGCCAATCCATTGATTGTTACAGTTATGGCGCCAGTTTGGGAGCTATGGGATGATTTATACCTCCAACTACGGTGAAAAACATATCCATGAGGTCACAAGCCAGTTGTAACTGTGGCTACAGCATAGATTTAAACCATAACTAGTGGTAACTATGAATCTCCTTTAATTCATGGAATAGTAGTGGGATCTATCAACCGGTGCAGGATGGATCATCCACAGTATGTTGTATAAGTTCTGTACATAATTGGTAAGAAAAAGGTAGAACTTCTGGTTTCATAATCTGTGACATATTTGTTGCTGAATGTTTAGTAATTAAAGCGATACTTAGTAAAACATTCCCTACCATAAATGGGTGGTATAAACCATCAAAATATGGTTGGTTTGTTGTTGTTTTACTAACATTACTTAATATTAATATCTCTGGGTAAATTACAATATTTCACGAACCTGAAATAACGCTATATATGGTGCGCAATTTCCCTTATGAACCATCATTCCAGTGAGGTCGCAGTGAGGTCGCTATAATTTAACCATATCATCTACTAGATACATTGCCATATTGTTATATCGCCATAAATGGGTGCTACACACCATGCCCAAATAGTAGCTGGTAGCTTTCCGAATCTATATGCTTTCCGAATCGAGAAGTCGAGATCTCCATTCCAAGTCCCCCGGCCTTCATGCGCATGTTTGGAAGAAGTTTGGGCATAGCCTCCCCCGCCGCCCAGATCCCAGATGGATTCCCTCCACTGGCCATGGGATGAGCCATCACTCCTGCTGTTTTTTGGCCCATGGCCATGGCTATTAGTTGTAACTGCTTATAAATGGGATTATACATGACCTATAAATGGGGGTTTTCTTAGTACTTATAACTGGTATTTTGGGCCATAACTCCATAACTGTGCAACTAAGGTGAAAAAACAATCTGAAGAGGTGAAAAGGGCTACAGATCTACAACATTCTACAACTGCTCAGGGCTACAAGTGGTGAAATTCGTAAACAACCTCAAGGTAAAATTACCCTGCACATTGACAAGGTAAAAACTCTTCAGGGCTACAACTCTGAGGTTCGTAAATGATGCGGAAAAAGAACCCCCGTCGATTGCGTTTTTTTTTTTTCACTTTCAATCGTCAAAAAATATGTTCCAAGAAAAAAACATGTTAATGCTGTGTGTTTGTAGAAGAATACACAAGAAATAAATCACTTTAAATCGGTAGCATGTGTTTAACGGTTCAACAACTATGCAAAATTGATACTTGATCAACTTAATCAAGGGGGCCTTGTCCAATCCCCCAAAAACGCACACTGCAGCTCACTGCTTGGTGGTTAGAAATCCTCCCTGAACAAGTATTACTCTTCATGAGGGGATCATCATCCCCCGTTACAATGGAACATATGTTTGAGACCTCTTCAAACCAACCAGTTACCAATCAGTTTGTGACCTGTTCGTTCAATACACCGTCCAACTAAACCCGTAAAGTTGCGATCCTATGACCTCTTCAAAGTGCGCTAGATCATTTTCCAAAAACAGGTTAGGTGTGTATTTTTTTTTTAATTGGGGTCCCCCAAAATCATCAATAGATGGATTTTCCATTATAAACCATCCATTTGGGGTACCTCCATTTATGGAACGACATGGAACGACCCATGGTAAAATCATTGGTTCCCACCTAAAAAGAAAAAAAACAATTTGGGATGATGTGGGTGCCCTCCATTTTAAACAACCCCTCCATGTCAGTGGCGTCGCACCATGTCGCACCCCTCGGCGCCTGCCCTTTCCATTGCGGCGCTGCCATTGGCATCGTCGATCGTGTGTTGGATTCAGTTCTGAGCTCCTTATCATGGAGGGTTAAGCAACAAAAATGGGGATTGACAGTTGATGTTCGTTAAGTTAAGTTGCTTTCTAACTCGGATAACTAAGGTCCCTAGTGATGAAATAACGTGAAACTACATGAAATAACATTAAATAACATTAAATAACTATAGTTCGGGGCTATGAAACAAGTTAGAACTAGTGGGCACCACTTTTTTATGGGTCGAAAGTTGGTACATGGGGTATGGTCATCCATCCCAGTATGGGAATCCCTAATAAACTGATTGATGATTCCATAATCCTTATAATGAGTACATCAATCTCTCATGTACTCCTTAGTGGTCACCAGTGGACATGACGACCATCCCCTGAAGTGGACAATGGTGATCTGCTTGATGGTGGAGCCACCTATTCCACTATGATTGTCAATTGGTCTCTATCTCTCTCTCTCTCTCTCTATCCATCAATACATATATATATATATACATACACACAAATGTACTAGTACATACATATACATCTATATATATAGTATACATACATATAATACAACAAGCACATATATATATATACATATATATATACATACATAATATAGTAATACGGATGGTAAACATAATACTGCAATAGTAAAAATAACAATAATAATACATATATTAATATCTATATATATAATAATAACAATAACAATAATACTAATACTAATACTACTACTAATAATAATATTAATAATAATAATTATTATTATTATATATATATATTACAATACATCTTTAGAGTGTATATATATATATATTGTTTATATGACATATATGTAACATAAATGTACATATATATATATATGTATATACATAATATTATATATATATTGTGTATACATATGTTCTAACTTAGCCAGTGTAAAAGCAATTTATGATCATCCTAGAATAGATATAATCCTCCACTTTCCGGTCCACGTTCCAGTCCAATACAACTGTGGCCCTAAACAGATATAAATGAATGGGATACTATCTCCTGCAACATGAGGTTTTCTAAAGCCAGTTATAAGTGTTAAGGGCTACAACATGCATATTATGCAGTTTTCATTTTTTTACAACTATCTCCTCCAGGATGCATGTGGAACCCCCCAAGCCAGATCAGCTCTTCCAAGTGACCCGTGGAGCAATTGGCCGTGGCACCTGCTGTCACTTTAGCCAATGGCGGGGGTTTGGGATCCAAGATCCATGATCCACCACAACCATTGCAGATTCTTAGCATTTCCATTGCCATACCCTGCAAAAAATGACAAATTCTTTGCTAGGATTAAAGTACCCATCTAAGATTGACCTAGTTTCTTAGGTCAAGTTTTTTGGGGTGAACAAAAAAACTTACAGCGCCCGGCCTGGACTGTCTTACGACCAGGTGGCAGGATGATCATTCGCTTTTCCTGACCCGCTTCCCCCAGAGAATTGGGGGGAATCCTGGAATGAGACGAAATACATATTTTTCTCTATGACAAACCCACTCCGTGAAACCTGGTTCCTAGTCAGTCCAAGGGTATCTGTTTATTTACTTCTTTTTGGGGTTCCAGTGTTCTTGTTCTTTTTGAAGGGATTGTGCACAAAAGATTTCAACACGGAAGCCGCACAGGAGCCTGAATCCATTGAATTTGGAACCTCTGCATCTAAACAGCACCCAGAACATGCAGCGCAGATGGATCAAACCACTTAAAACACTTTGAACCTGGACCTAGATTTCCCAATACGAGTACACAATGGCCTACATCAACATCCGAAAAAAAAAAAACACTTTTATTCAATTCCATTCTATTCACACTCTTCCATTCTATGCAACAGTATATGCAACATGTTTTAGGATTTCGGTTTGCCAAAACCTGCAATTTCCTTCCCCAAAGAAATAGCTACGACACCGTCCTGGTCCCGCGGCAAGACCACGGGCACAGGCACGGAGTTGTTTCCTCTGGCGAGAGCCAACTGGGACAAGCCAGATGGGAAACTCAGAGATGGGAAAAAAAACTCCCATTGTTTCTGAGATGTTCTGAGGAAATGGATCTAACAAATATATATATATATATCTGGGTAAATTATAATATTTCACCAACCTGAATAGTTCGGCCATTTGGGGATGATTCCCCTTATTAACCATGATTCCCAGTGAGGTCGCAGTGAGGTCGTTATAATTTACCCAGATATATATATATATAAAGAGTGTGTTTTTTTCTCTCCATATTTTGAAGCTCAATGCGTGATCTGAACTGTGTGTTGCCAGAGATTCCACTGTCATGTGCGTCCCCACAAAATGTGGGGTCCACCACATAGATGAAACAACCATGCAGGGTGGGTTGACCAAAGCGGTTGATATCAAGAAAATCTGGTGATGGAGCCACGCATCCTCCAAACGATACAGATCTATCACGGATGGAAAGTCTCAAAGTATGAGCAACAAACATGACAAAAACAACGGATGATGCTGCTAACACAAAAAGGAACAAACACATGCTGTGATGGGTTGACGCCTGTTTGACACACTTAGGACTTGATCTTTATCATTGACGGCGTACTTTCCCAAAGCACGGCCCATCGTCATTCGATGATATGTGCAGCGTTCCAAGCCCGAAATCTCATTCGATGAAGCACTGGCTGGTTAAAAACTTGGATCCCAGTTCATGAATTGCGAGGATTTCAAGTAATATTGGGTCGGAGACAACCCCGGAAAAATTATCCTTCACCATCATGTATCCATTAGATCAATGGGTTTTCTCCATATCTTTGATAGGTAAAATATCTATTTGTTTACAAAAACATACAGTGATGGCCATTTATTAGTTATAACTGGTTATTTCTATGGGATAAAATACATTCTATAAATGGTGTTTTCTTAGTACTTATAACTGGTATAACTTGGGCCATAACTGTAATGATATCCCATTAAAGAAGAAACAGCCAGACCTCCAAGGCCTGATGATGATATCACAGCTCATCAACCAGCATGGGTCCTTTATGAAATACTGGTTGATTTTGAAAGGCACCCGGGAATGAAATGGACTATTATATGGTGAATCAGATGATGGTTAATATGTGGTTAATGTACTGTTAATAGTGGTTCATATATGGTTATTATATATGGTTAATGATGGTTCACAATAACCTGGTTGGTGGTTTTTCGCCACCCCTCTGAAAAATGATGGACTTCGTCAGTTGGGATGATGAAATTCCCAATATATGGAAAGTGATAAAATTCCAAACCACCAACCAGATATTAATTGGTACTTCGATGGGCCATGGAATGACAGTTAATTGCTTAGTAACTGGAATATTTCCCTATTTAATGGCTCAAAAAGCGCTGTTACCGCAGTTAACTACTCCACTACTCCCATGGCCGCCCATGGCCCATCTAGGTCAATAATCCCCTCTAAACCAACTATACCAACTATAAACCAACCACTTACGGCGCCCCCAGTACCCCTTCTCCCCCTTCCCTTCCAAAGCGGTTGCCTGTCACATGCAGATTCTGCACTGGCAAGCTCCTTCGCCTCGATGAATTCACCGGAAAAATGAGGAAAATTGTTGGCTACAAGTAGATGTGTAGATGTAGTTACTGTTGAGCTTTGGGAGCCAACTTTTTGATGTGACTGTCTTAGAGATTGTTTAAGTAAGATCTACTATAGAAACACATTGTTGATTGACACAAACCTTATATATGTCTTGTACAGTATGATACACATGAATACGCATGACATAGTAAAAACGCAATCATTATATAGGTAGTAAAATAGCACAGTCGAATTCAATTCTCATGCGCTGAATTTTATCGAGGTCACACATGTCATACATGTGGCAAAATTATCTTATAGAGCTGGATAAAACTAGTAGATGTTCACTTTGTTTGGCATCATGACCATAAACCAAAAGAATGTGTGTCCATCATAGATGTCTAATTCAACAGACATGTAAACATAAATGAAGCATTGCATTGAACGATGAAACAATTTAGCTGCATCATCCTAGTTGGCCAGTATATCAACGAAAAAAATACAAACGTGTAAATCATCAAATTCAAACTCACCAACAACAAGAAACAAGAGGGACCCTGCAGCCAGTTTTTCAAAATGGAGTTTCAAGTGCATTGACTACAACTTGATTCCTAGTTGCCCCTGGGTATCACCTTGTACCAGCTGCCATTGGCTACGGGATGCGGAGTGGGTAAAACTATGTGAATCCCTCATTCCGATGGTAGGTTTGTTTTTTTTTTTAATATATATACCACTAAAGTGGGGGGGTGTAAGATTCTTGCAACAAGTAGGCCCTAGGCGCCCATCATTTCATTGTAACAACCTGAAACTTCTGAAACCGTTCCACCTTTTCGAGTTGTTTCAAACTTGGAAATGAGGAGGTCCTCAAAGGGTTCCTATTTCAAGAAAAGTCAATCAAGCGGGGACTTTCCCAATATGCACTTCTTTGACAGGATCTGTTTATGGCCTACAAGGATCTACAAGTGCTGTTTGCAAACATTATTCGAGTTGGTGTAACACACCCCCGATCTATATAAGTTTGATTTTTAACAGCACACACCCTAATAATGTTGTATCCTGATTAGCAGCTGGATTCGCTATTGTGGTTAGAATTCTCCACATGATTCAGCACCCCTGATTAGTTGTCTATGTTGTCTGGGTTTCGTAATGTGGCAAGATTTTTTGGCAAACTTTGTTCTTCTCAAATAAAGAAATGTTTATGTAAAAACACAAACTAGCATTTTTTTCCGTGAAAAAATGCTTGTCTGCCTTTCCTAAAAGACCCAATCCCTTAATAAACCCTTATTAACGAACAGCTTTTTCGCAAATTTCCAAGGCACTGGACCATGAGAGGGGTCCAGTTCACTTTAGTAGGTTTGTTCCCCGGGTTCACAATTGCAGCAAACTTGTTCTGAGGTGATCCTATAGGTTATCTTTCTCTTTCCTCTTCCTCTTTGTCTTTCTCTTCCTCTTTGTCTTTCTCTTCCTCTTTGTCTTTCTCTTCCTCTTCCTCTCTCTCTCTCTCTCTTTCTCTGTCTCTCTTGTTATTTCACTTTTAGTTCCTCCCTCTCTCTCTCTCTCTTGTTATGTCCCTTTTACTTCCTCTCTTTCGCTCTCTCTTTCTCTTTCTCTATTGTTATTTCTCTTTTCTTCCTCTTTATCTTCTCTTTCTCTTTCACATTTTCCTTCTCTCTCTCTCTCTCTCTCTTTCTTTTTTCTTTCTCTTTCTCTTATTACACCTTTAATAAAAAATGAGGTGCAAAAGGTAACGCAATCAACATGCTGAACCCCACTCACTACAAGTACTACAATAGACGTACAAATTCTACAAGTAGAAATGCTACAAGTACAAATAGTACAGGTACACATATCATAAGCTACATCAGCAAAACAAAGTTTTTAATTGTATGCCAATTCTCGCAAATTAAAATCATCATTTAAAAAAAAATGTAGGAATGTATCGTATCCTATCTGGGGAACAAATTTTGAAAAATAAACTTTAAACAGAGTATATGATCTGTTTGGGGGGGTGAGACACACACACACAAATCAGGATAGAACATTCGTGCGAATGAACTAAACCAACTTAGCGAAATTCAACTAGCAATCCCCATACTTGTTGGTCAAATCTCCGATAATAAGGGATTTGTTCACGACAAATTCTGGTTGGTGGTTGACCTACCCCTCTGAAAAATATGAGTTCGTCAGTTGGGATGATGAAATTCCCAATATATTTGGAAACATAAAAAATGTTTCAAACCACCAACCAGAATTGGTACAAATCGACCATTGCAGGCTTGAAACCATGCAGGTGCTTGGTGTGCTGGCGGCTGGCCGTTGGCAGACCTGCAGCAAGAAAAAATCTTCCAAATGCAAATGTTGTTGCACTCAGAAGATTCCACAGGAAATTCCTTGAACAACTTGAACACATTCATTTTACATGATGATTTTGCGTTTGGTTACCTATCTGACAGGTAACGGGAAGATGAGGGATTTATTGCAACCCCCAAAAAAGATAGAAAAAAATGAAACCTGAAAATGATGGGAGAAACACCACCTATACCATGCTGGAAATATGTTCCTACATTCTTGTGGGTGACCACAAAACAAATTCGTGTCCTATCAAGTCGCGTGGATTCCAAGTACTACGTCTTTTTGTATTGCACATGACGTTGCAATTCCACTCAACATCAACTGCAACATGTGTTCATCGTCAAAAGTACAAACAGTTTCCTTAATTTCTGGTAAACGTTTACATAACTATGGAAAGATCCACCATGTCTAATGGGAAATTCCACTATAAATGATCATTTTCAGTAGCAAACTGTTAGTTTACCAGAGGGTACTTTCAACCCAATCTCTGAGTCGCGGACCAAACAGTCACATACCTCTGTGGGGTCTCCTTCCTTTGCGGCGTGTCCTGACGGACGCACCATTGCATGGCGGTACAAGGTGGCGCCCCCCAACGTTCAAAGTTCGTTTAGTTCCACAGCTATAGCTGGTTGGTGGTTGCTTCTAACCCCTCTGAAAAAATATGACTTCGTCAGTTGGAATGATGAAATTCCCAATGATGGGAAAATCATAAAATGCATGTTCCAAACCACCAACCTATCATGAATGGTGGCTGTGTTCTACAGCAACTTAGCAAACTATGGGGCATCACCTTGCACATCAATTTGAGGAAACAGTTGATTTTCAAAAATATCCGTGCTATCAGTGAACTCGATTGCGACCTCGAATTCTCGAATGTATTCAGCCTGAGGCTAGCTCGATGATTCAACTGATTCAACTATCGATGGTGGATCTTTCCCTCTAGCGAACTGTAACAAATTACCAGAGGGACAAACGTTGTTCTTTCAAAAACTCAAAAAAAACAAAGTTGCATCTCGATGTCAGGATGGGAGGACAGCCACATCTCGGTCTGCCTTGAAGTGATAGACCAGTTGCGGCTTGGGCGCCGGCCTTGGATGTCAAACCAGCAGCAAGCGACCAACGAAGAAAAAATCGACCCATGAGTTGGGGGTTGGAAAAACTACAGTTATGGCCAGATATTAGTTATAACTGGTTAGTACTTATAACTGGTAAAGGGCCATAACTGTAGAAACATCAGCAATTCCGGCAATGGCCTGAAGGATCTGGTTGAGGGTGTGAACAAAAAAGAGGGGGCAACTGGGCCATACTTGCCTTACATGGCCTGACACAGAGCTTATACCAGCTACTAGTAATTACTGGTAGGTACCTAAAAGAATAGGTACTGTACCTCTTAAAGATGCCCTCGACATTGCTATCCTCCAAGCTTGCACATTGGCACATTGGCAGACTTGGATCTCTTGGATCTGATCAAGATGGCCCAACAATCAAACAAATCCTACGGTAGATTCCCCAGTCATGATAGTCATGATGAATCGAAAGGTTGATTGCAACTCACCAAGACCTCTTCAGCAAATCCTTTCCACATCTGCCATGGCTTTCTCTTATATATAGGCTACTCCCTTAAAAATTTCAGGGTTTATCCGAACATTTCCCACTTTTGGAAATACATTTTTTTCAGAGGATCCCCCGGATCCCTCCCATTTTCCAAGCAGCGGAGTGCATATTGGAGCCCTTGGAAGAGTACGTCCTGACAGCGTATGGAGGTCATGGCTAACCGTGAAAAACCATCTTGAAGGAGGACCGAAAAGTGGTTGAATCCCTGAATTAACATCGGGATTCAGCCTGAATATACTTTATAGACATATATTAATATGTATATATATACAGTATTATACAGTATATATGTCAGATAACTTAACATAAATATAAATACTAATACAAGTAAAGTATCATTTGCTTGTGATAGGAACGATACAGTATTGAGCGAAAAAACAGCACAACTAATGATAAATGCATCACCAGTCTTTGGCGACATCGAGGTCCCCCAAAAACACAAGACATCGAGGCCCAAAAAGATAGACACGTTGTTCCTAGCTATATCACATCGGCAAAATGTCTCCAAAATTTCTTGGATCAACATAGAAATTAATCAAAATTGATGACTGATGGTCACCATCAAATTTCTTGGGATTGATGTTTTGTTTTGTTTTTTTCCTGGGAGATGAGTATATATTACATAGATGATAGTTTATTTCAACATGTTCTATTCTTTGGAGGTGTTTGCTCAAAGCGTGCTGGAAGCACCACTTCCAAGGTCTTACTCAGACTCAGCTCGCATTTTCAGTGGCTTGCGCTTGCTGCAAGGAGATCATATGTTCCCTTTCTTTTCTTGGAAAACAAGAAAAAACACAGATACATATATGATTCATGATATTTATATATATATATATGAGATATATGGGTGTCCCCCAAAGTAGGCTACCCTAAATCCGATGATTCTCATTATCATGTTCCAAACAAAATGGTTATTCCGCAATTCCCTCAGTGGAGGATACATCCAAAGATAGCATTTTACTAAACATGGATTTTCCAAAGATACATCCAACAAAAACCTTGGCAATCACCCATCTCAGCCAGATGTTATACCAAACTTTGATGAATTTTCCGGAGAAAAACATATCCAAAGCGTATCCAACCCATCACGGCCTGGGTCTTCTGTGCGAGGGCTAGTGGCCGTGCTCTCCACACCTGGAAGCTGAGTGGACGTTGTTTGTGGTTTGAGGAACCACCGGATATCTGGGGATATGTGTGAAGATACAATCAAATATAGTGCAGTTATAGCCATTTATTAGTTATAACTGGTTATAAATGGGATTATACCTTCTATAAATGGGGTTATAAGTACTATTAGGTACTTATAACTGGTAAAGGGCCATAACTGTGGGATATTGCGGGGTATGATTGGATATGATGAAATTGGTGTGATATAACTGATATAACTGATATAACTGTCAACAACAGGGACTTCATTGTCACGTCTAGTCTAGGATATAACCCCTGATGCTAAATCCAACGCTGCGGGCTGCGGCACCCGAAATTCATGCGGTCTACCTTGGATCCTAATTCAACATCTGCTTGAACAGGAAAAACAACGTTTGAAATCACCAGCTGAGGTGTATTTCCTGAGGCAGTTGCTGATCAAATCCACTGATCACCGGAAATTCCGAGCCGTGCTTCCCACTTAGTATGTCACAAGCTGCCAAAAAAAACGGGGTATACGTAAGGTTTATCCAATTGTAACAAGTGTTGTAACATGTTACAAGCTACTTATGAAATGAGATGAACCACCAAGTATAATTCACAGAAAACAACCTTCAGTCCTTTGTGTTCAAGCCCTCCTTTCGCAGGTGTACTCTACATTCTTGTCGAAATGTTGGTTTGCCTATAGCTCCAGGTTATAACTACGGTTCATGGCGCAAAGATAGTAACGTTGGTTAGCATGAGTTTTGCCAGTTAAACCCATCACTTACCCAGAGTTCATGGTTGGATGGGTCAATATGCACAGCTGCGTATGGCACCTACACCATCCAAGGTGACGCTTGAGAGTCTGGAAGGAATCCTCAGCTGCCATGACGGCGGCTGAGACCCCCAACATGGGCGTAGCCGAGACCCATGGCTACGCCAGTGCCATGTTTTTTTGGATTGGGTACTGTACTCCCTAACAAAGGAACAGCCTTGGGATGTGCTATGCTGCTTGGATCTCTTGAGTGGCATGCTGAAGCAATTCATAGACCCCATATGATAGACGTTTGGGAAACCTCCCAAAAGATGTTATATTATTAGATATGGTTATTGCAGGGTTTGACACCATGGCAGATCTTCAAACAATTTTCAAAAGCTTAAGATATTAGAGTTCCAAGTACGATAAGATCAAAACCTACCGAGAAATCCGATGCCAATCAATGCCGCCAGCATTTTATCCCGCCATAACCCTCACCTTTTTGAATTTGTAAGGTTTGCTGCTAAAAAAACAACATCTTTTCTTGGTGGAACGCGTCTGTCCTTTTGTAAATAAATCCTCAGGTTTCATGTGTGACATGTTCAAAACATGGCACATGGGGTGTGGTCATCCATCCCATAAAGAGAAACCTTATGGCAAAACAAAAAAACATATTCATGGATTGATGACTATCCCACAATTAATGGGTTCACAATTTCTTCAAAATCCAACTTGTGATTTAGTTGCTGAATGTTACCACATTAATTAAAAAGTATATTTCCATCAAACCGACCCAACTAACATCTACTACCCTCTGGTAATTTAACATAGCTATTGAACATGGCCATTTATAGTGGATTTACCCATTGAAAATGGTGATTTTCCATAGTTTTTTGTAGGTTTACCAGAGGGTAGTAGTTGTGAAATCCAACAAACAAACCATCGACTCAGCACCCAGCTCATCATCCCGCATCTGCGGAAAGCGCCAACACGGCGAAAGGATTGAATGGAAGATTGAATGGGAATAGAACTCATCAACAATATATTAGGGACTATAATTGGAAATTAATAATCTGGGTAAATTATAATATTTCACTAACCTGAATTTGAACATGGAAATGGTTACCCTCTGGTAAACGTCTACATAACTATGGAAAGATCCACCATTTCTAATGGGTAAATCCACTATTTCTATGGTCATTTTCAATAGCTTTTTGTATGTTTACCAGAGGGTATATTAGGGAATATCATGGGAAATTAATAATTAGGATATCATGAGGTGAAACATGTGCATATATTGATTTTGCGCCACCTACGGTCATGATAAAATTGGGCTTTCATGGGAATAGAACGAATGTTGGCAACCCAATGCCACAAACCTACCTTTTGGGGATGGTTTATGCCCATTTATGATCATTTATGGATATTTATGGTGATTTTAAGGGTCTTTGCCACATGGAAGATATGATGGGGATATCGGATATGATGTGGATTTACTAGGATATGACTGTTGATATGACCAAGCACATTACCACAAGGTGTTGCCTTCCAGTTTATGCGTGTTGGTTCCTAAACCCAACTATACGTAGCTATTTCGAACGGCTACGGCATGCTGTGCTGGCTACATATATGTGACTGTGAAGAGCGATGCATGGAACTGTAAAATCCTTGGTAGCCTTGGTGGAAGTGTCATAGTGGACACAAAACCCTTGGTGGAAGTGTCTTTCCATCACAAGACCCTTACCCGCTTCAAGCGCACGATGGAGTTGTCGGCGGGATCCTGCATGGAGTTCCTCTACACTTGTTGGTAAACAATTCATAGACTTGGGGTCCTTCGAGTGGCCCCCTGATTGGTGGTGGATATTGGTGGTAGTACTGGTAAGATTTTCCATTGGTGGAATCTCCAAGTGGAACCCATCTGTGGATTCGTTGGTGGTAGGCACTCTCATGGTGGAATTGTGTAGATGGAGTTCGGCTATTGGTTCATCACCGTAAACCCAAATGTTAACCTATCGTCAAAAGAATGTCATAAACCAACTTACATTCAACTGGGGGACTACCTTGTATATGATGTAAGAAAGGACATAGCCGCTATCTTTGGGATGATTTCTTTTAGCATGTTCTATTTGTAGGTCTTACTGTGAGGTGGTTCTCAGCCAGGAATTTCTGATTTTTTTTGAGCCAGCCCTTTTGTTGGGTGTGGTGGAAAAATACCTCCAGCCAGCGCCAAAAAAAGTCTCTGCGGCGTCAACGGGGGACAGTAACTAGGGTTCCCCCACAGCTTGTCTAGTCAGCTGCATTGCAGTCAGGAAGCACATCTATTTCAGGAAATATACACCTAATATTATGGCAAGATCCTAGGGTTTACCCGCAAGGTTAGAATGGAGTTCAAATATGATCCTTCGACATGCTCAAAAACCTGCGCAGGGCCCGTTGGGCCAGTGTTTTGGTATTTACCAGACGACGAACCCTAAACCCTAGAACCCTAAAACCCTAAACCCTCAAACCCTAAAACCCTGAAAACCCTGAATCCGAAAGCAGAAAACACTGCGTAGGCGTATACGCAGTATTTTCTGCAGTTTCTCTTCTCATGTTCGACGACAGGGAATCCTCAATGTTGAAGTCCGGACAAACCACGGGGTCTGTGCGTAATATTAGGTACCGCCCTAGATGCTTTATCTGGTTGGTGGTTGAGCCACCCCCCAAAAACATATTAATCAGATTGGATCACCATCCCAACTATTGGGGAAGTCATAGAAGCCATGTTCCAGTCGCCACCAACCAGAATTCCCTCTTGTTATTTAACATAGCCATGGAAAATGGCCCATTTATAGTTGATTTTCCCATTAAAACCTCCATTTATAAGGGATTTTCCATGGCTATGTTCCAAACCACCAACCAGTTATAGATACCTAAATGTTTTCCAACCCAGAAACCACCAGCGACCCGAAAAACCAGTGGGAGCTATGGGAACCCACTAAGCACCCTTCAACGGTATACGGAAACGAACGCTTTCCCTTTGATAACTTCACAGTTTGCTATTAAAAATTACCCATGTTTATAGTATTTTATAGTGGATCTACATATAAAATCATGGTTTTTCAACAGGTGTTTCGATTTTCCATAGCTGTATTCTGCAGAATTTTTGCCGGATCTTTCAACGATTTTCGTCAGAAAAACACCCGGGTTTTTGTCGCCTCCAAGAAGGCACCCTCCAGCGTGGTTTTGGCCGAGCACAGGATCTGGGGAATTGCATGGGGCAGCTATTGGATGGGGAATGGCAAAGGGCTTATGTTGGAAGATGTTTCCATTTCCCATACCCATAGGATCCATGTATGCTATATATGGTAACATTTACCATCAATATACCCCCAATGTTTGCATATATACCATACATGGATCCTATGGGATATGCTCCATGGTGCTGGTATATTTACCTACAAAACTGGGTGAGTTTTATGGTAAATGTTGGTAAAAATATTCCAGCACCATGGAGCATCTGGGTTTGTGAGGAATTGCAATTTTGATGTCTGAGACCTATCGTTTTCTGGGTGGCTAAAGTCAAGACATGACATATATTAATATACATTATATATGTACTCCACATCTTGCATACTGCTGACATATTGACCTACAAATATCAAATCAAACGCAATCATCACCTTTACGCGTTTAGATAAGTTCATCATACATGTCAGTCTAGTGCAAGAAGGCCACCACCCTTGGGGTGAAATTACCATAGCTATACCGGACCCTGGTGAGTTTGTTTAATCCCCTTGCAGAGCGAAAATAATTTGTGTCATAGTTATAGGTATATTATAGTTAGTACAGCACAACACAAAACCACCACCGGTGCTTTGAAAAGCTGATCAAAAACCACGCCCTTTTGGCCATGTTTTTTCTGATACCCTCTGGTGAACTAACATACCGGTATCATGAGTTGCAGTTGTACTTTGACTATGGAATTGCTCCCATTCCCATGCCGTATCACAAGACTCCTATGGTTTGATGACCTCCAAAAAATGATAGGAACGGGAACCCATATTTTGACCATGGAACTTGTGAATTTTTGTGAATTTACAGGATATGTCAGGATTGCAGTGCTGAGGGGTATCTGATTCCAAAGAATGCCGGCATGAACTTAGGCTCCAGCGGTGTCATGCGCACCATTGGTTGGCGCCTGCAGAGAAAACCATTCCATGGCTACAGCCACCCAATGCGCTTTACGTGCCGCAGCACAAAACCACATGTTCTAAACGAACTCCAACAACACTGTAAACAAACACAAAATAAACACACATAACAAAACAATGTAGGTTTTAAAGGGCACCTGAGCATTGAATCGTGGTGAAAAAACATAAGAATTTGGTTGAAGGTCCCTTGAACCCATTTTCAGCCCATCATAACCACGGAAATTATGAACGAAACATGATCTTCAGAATTTCCCTCACCTTCTTGTTTGCCAACTGGTGGTATGATGTAAGCAACCAGCTGTCGCTTACATCTTTGGACGGCAAGTTCATCCCCATCTCTACCGGTTAGATTCGACAACAATATGGAAACCCGATTCCGATATTTGCTTCATCGTTTCCAACTTCTGAGATATATATATATAGATATTACATAGTAAAATAAAATGTTCTCCTGAAAGAAGTTGCAAATGTTAACTGCTAATTTCAATGCTAACTTAAAAAAAAAAAA
>Ga0126342_10004656_pt1 | contig 23556 bp, 19 predicted proteins | sample Cyp1metagenome_FD_92528 | JGI IMG/M metagenome (GOLD analysis project Ga0126342, IMG submission 92528) | Coral microbial communities from Lord Howe Island, Old Settlement Bay, Australia - Cyphastrea 1 metagenome | ecosystem: Host-associated > Invertebrates > Cnidaria > Coral ...
AGTAATAGTAGTAGCAGTAGTAGTAGTAGTAGCAGTAGTAGTAGTAGTCGTCGTCGTAGTAGTAGTAGCCGTAGTAGTAGTAGTCGTCGTCGTCGTCGTCGTCGTCGTCATAGTAGTAGTAGTAGTAGTAGTAGTAGTCGTCGTCGTAGTAGTAGAAGTAGTCGTCGTCGTAGTAGTAGTAGTCGTCGTCGTAGTAGTAGTCCTCATAGTAGTAGTAGTAGTCCTCATAGTAGTAGTAGTAGTAGTAGTCCTCATAGTAGTAGTAGTAGTAGTAGTAGTAGTACTAGTACTACTAGTAGTAGTAGTAGTAGTAGTAGTAGTAGTAGTACTAGTACTAGTAGTCGTCATAGTAGTCGTAGTAGTAGTCGTAGTAGTAGTAGTAGTCGTAGTCGTAGTCGTAGTCGTCGTCGTCGTCGTCGGCGTGCTTGCGTTACAAACAGTCGCACCTTCTCTTGCCTCTCCCTCCTGTCTTTTCCCCCCTACCTTTCGTCCCCCCCTCTCAAGTCTATATATAGCAGTGGTAAATCAACAGACAAAGAACCGTTTTCAAGAGCTGGATGCCCTAAGGAAGGCTGCCAAATCCTTGCAAGCTGCTCGCTCCGGGGATTTGGAAGAAGAGGATGAAGGTCATGAGCTGATGAAATGCCACCGGTCACTCGGACTCATGGTGCGGTGCCAGCCCGGTGCCAGCCGATGTTTGGTCACAGATGGGAGGTTCAGTTCCCCAGGCCCCAGCACGTCCCAGCACCAGATTTCAGAGACCCCCATGATGGCCATGGCCCATGTTGCCCATCACGTTAGGTTCACCTCGAAGCATCCGCATCACCAGCTGACCTTCGCGCTGGCCAATGAATTTGCATTTCCCGACCCAGAGGCAGCTTGGCATAGCTTGGCTGGTTGGATTGAGTACTGATTTGTCAGAGGTGATACGGTCATACCTGCAAAACATCAAGGCCCCTGCTGATAATGCCTAAGACATAAGAAAATACAAGATTGAATATGGAATGCTTTCCTTAGTAGTAGAACATGTGAGGGTCGTTCTAAAGGATCTGAGGGTTTGTCACGTCCATTCCATTTTGGTCGTCTTGCCCGACCTGTGCCATCACCTTTCTAACAAGGCGTCTCATCAAGCTGTCTTGACCATCCTGGACCTGATTCTGGACATGCCCTGCCAGCGGCTGGACAGCAAACTGAGATATCATTTAAGGGTGGCATTTAATGGACAGTGGCTGGACTGCATGCGGGGCCTGATGGATTCATTGAGCACTTGACATTTTGACCAGGGATTGCTGGCCACCCAAGGATGTCTGTGCTTTTTTTCTCCACCCCTCAGCAGATATCAAACTGTATCCAAAATCTAGACAGGAACCACGTGCGTCATGTTTGTTTCTTTGGGAGTCACTAATCGAAGAGTCTGATTGTAGACTGTAGATCAGCGATATTTGGCAGAATTTGGCAGAACTCTGCTGCATGCTTGTGATTTTCCGTTTGCCATGCTGCAGCTTATATAACAGGTGCTAGGTAAGGTCAGAAGTTTGACATTTCGCCATGGCAGCGATCCGGCTCTTTGTCCTGGGCCTCACCTTGGTTTCGGCAGAAGATGCGCCTTTGCTGCGGGGCAGCAATCTGACGAAGCCAGACAATTTGGCCTTGACCAAATCGGCATGGGGTGGCAAGGTGATTGGCAAGGATGTGCTCTATGACAAGATCATGGGCTATTGGGTGCCTTGTCCAACATTTGCTGCTGATCCTGGTTTGGTGGAACAGCCAACGCAACATGCTCGTGGGAAGCTTATGCGATCTCATGCCATCCCCGTGAGTTGTTTCAACATATTTCAACCGTATGGTGGCCCATGTTGTGACACTTTGTTTGGGTCATTTTCTAAAAAGGAATGAGCACCGCCCGGCAATTAGAACTTGAATATACTATAATGTACTGGGATTAAGATGAAGAAGAGGGAGCTGGTGCATGGGGTGCATGTTCGCCCATGTTCCAATTCCATCTTTGCTCAGGTGGGACAGCTGGTGGGCAACTTCATGGGGTTGCCATTTGAATTCCAGTACAACAACGAGCCAATGCCATTCGAGCCCAAGACTTACTACGATTTGGGCAGTGCCCGTGCATCAGGGTTGCGAATCAACACTGACGGCCGTGGACGAATTCCTCAGAGGTTGAGTCAGTTGCAAGGTGGGCAGAAAACATCAGAAAACATGCCTGTTTGGCCTTCAGGACTCATCATCTGGACTCTGGACCTAATTGCCTATCATTCAGACCAGTTGGCCCATTACATACAAATAATATCTATTGAGAGGGTATGGATGCTGCAAGATTGCACATGAGTCGAGACACCCCCCAAAAAGGTTTGCTTCGATTTGTGTATCCTGCATCCATTTGCCTTCTCAGCTCTTTTATGCTTTTGACTTTTGACCCAAGCCTTCATGCATTTTTCCTGGATTCCACAACTTCGAGGTGCCTATACAGATGACGACACAGATATTGAGTTCGTGACACTTCACGCCTTGGAGAGACATGGATTGGACTTGAGTTACAAGCAAATCGCCGGGTACTGGAAGAGGTTTGTGCACATTCGTGTCAATGGCGGTGATGCCTTGTGGTTTGCCAACAAGGTCGCTCGAGAGAACATGAACCGAGGTCAACTCCCACCTCAGACTGGGTCGCAGTCAAACAATCGCTACTGGATCGCAGTCAACACCACCCTCCAACTTTTGTCCCTGTGTACTACTTATGTTAGTGTTCTTATTATTCTTAAAATGGCTTTGGTCTTAGACGAAGCTGAGTGAAGTCTTGATACATCTTGATACTGAGGTTATTGGTGGACCATTGACCCTCAGTTGGTGAATGAGATCTGGAGCGCAGTGTATCCTGGCATGATCGACAAGGCCGTGGAGCGAGCGGAGTGGGGTGCTCGTATCACCAGCGACTCCTGGGGTACTCATCCCACTCGATTCTATGCTGCGCTATACTCTGGCGCCTTCTTCTCTTCCAATGTGGACCAACTCTATGGCATTGCCATGTCCAAAGTACCGGGAGACAGCCCCTTCCACCAGGGATTGAAAGACGTTCGCAGATGGAAAAATGAGAGCCCACATGATTGGAAGCCCACCTGGTACAAAATCAGGAACAAGTACGCCCGGTATCCGGCTGATTGTGGAGGCCTTGGGAAATTGCTATCACTGAAATGGCCGACCCAAGAGAGGGAACTACAGGGGCAGTAAAGGATGGTACAGCCATCCCGGGTGTGACAGTTGTATCACGAGTTGGGATGCAACGCTTGATGTGGTATCACATTGCATACTGTAAGTTATATATATATGCATACCGGATTGTGATGTGATGTGTGAAGTGCATTGTTTGCGCTCTTTGGATTCCGCAGGCTTTCCTTGGAATTGCGGGGTTTCTGCTATGATCAACGGCCTGATGGGTGGCATGGCATTCCTGTATGGTGGTGGTGACTTCCGTCGCACTGTGGGTGTGGCTATTGCAGCTGGCTTTGACTGCGACAACCAAGCAGCTACCCTGGGCGGTCTCATTGGTGTCATGCACGGAGGTAAGGCAATCCCCTACGACCTCACGCACAAGAGTCAAGGCAGCAATCGTGGTGCGCCCATCTGACATGTTTCCCTAGTGCACTTCTTTTGGCCACTTATAGTTGCCTAGTTTTGCATTCCTGAAACTGCCATTCGTCCGAGATTCGCTAGATCAAAGTTACCAGATCCAGCTGGAACATACACACCCCGGAAAATCCATCAAGACTGTCGACCTGCATACATAGTTGAAGTTGAATGCAAGAGCCAGGCTATCCCTAATTTTAGATCCAATCTCTGAGGATTGGCGGCAACAATTGGAAGGAGCCTTTCAACAACAAATATGTCAATGAACGCCGCCGGCCCCTCCCACGCGCCCTGACCAACAACCAGATCGTTTCAAAGGTGGCGCCTGAGGGGCTCAAGTTGGGAGGCTGCTGGCATTTCCCTATGGGAATGTTGGAAGCATTCGCAGGTGTACAACCCCGGTTTATATGCAGGAGATATCTTCGTAACTAAAGGATACTAAAGGTTAATGGTTAATTGGTAGTTATCCAAAGCTTTCACCCGAATGTATTCTTACATGTCCATTTTGTAGGTGCGGATTTTCCTCCATAGCCGCTATCCCCATAGCCTCAGACGAATTCTTGTCGCCAAACGGCCGTTGCAGATCATGCTTCTGACCGAGCGTGCCATCGTCCAGCAGGGCGGCCAGGACGGCCGATGGCAGTTGTCCATTATATAGATTCACCAAACTCAGAGACTTCCAACGCAGAAAACATAGAAATACAAATAGGAAAATAAGAGATGTTAGCATTGAATGGTTAGATTGCATCATATTGTATCAGAATATGAGGTCAGGTTTGTAGGCTAGCAGGCTGCTGGGCTGCTGAGAAGGGTACTGGGCATGCGTGTGCAGTATGACACGCTTGGTATCAGGGTAGTCATCACGAGCAAATGCTGGTGCACTGGTGTGTGCTGCAAACTGCAAATTCATAGCGCTTTTCAACTCTGGCCCGCTGACAAAGCAAGCAGGACTTGGGCAACACCATGCGGGTCCAAGTGTCAGCCGGGCTTTGAGACGTGGCCCGTTGGCCTCAGAAACAGGTAGTTAAGGCCTAGCGAAGGAAAGCCAGGCGGTACACTAGGCATAATAAAAACGAATCTGTTTCTGAAATTCAATGCATGCAACTGCCTGTGCAGCGACCTGTTGTTGGCAGTTTTTTGAGCAGCTCCGAGTGAGTTCTGCTTACCTACCGTATGTTTTGATGCCACGCCACCTGCCCAAACACAGCAGAAGCTCTGTATTCTCTCCTCTTCTGCAGCTTTGTCACAAGCTGATTTCCACGCTGAAGAGATTTTGGGAGTCTTCATGGCGTGGGCAGGGTAAGGGTGTGGCCGCGGTAAGGGGGCTTAATCATGTTTAGTCTAGTGAATGCCTAGCACGCTAAAATTTTCGAAGCATGGACCTAAATGAACAAGAGATTCGTGGGTCCCGCAGTTGCCTTAGCCATGGCATGGCACCTTAGAGGAGAAATTCCTTCGGTGCCATACCCATTTGCATCCAACTTGCTCCGCTTTGGCAAGGGCAACAAAGATTGAGGCTAGCTGGTCGCTGAAGCTGGTGAATTTGTGTGTGCGTGAGTGATCCTTGATTATCCTTTCTGTATTACAGGTGTTACAGTATGTAAAAACGCCCTGTGTCTGAGATTCTCCTCCTTCTTAGGCTAACCATTGAGACGGGCCGTGAGCTCGCACGGCGCTTGAGAAGCAGTGGAAAGGAAGAGTCTGCCGGGGATGTATTGCTAAAGGCACGGCCATATAAACAAAGCCGTGTGGAGACAATGTTGCAAAGACTCAAAAGACATTGCCTTCATTCGTTTACGTCATGCATTTTTTTTCCCCAAACAATGTGGCCACACTTAGGGTTCTTACGGTAGCTGTTAAGGCCCGGTGTTCATTCGAGGTGGTCTCATCTGTGTCCTGCAAGTTTGGCAATCCTTACAGCATCTTACAGCACAAAAGTTCCTTCATCTTCCGTTTTCGAAGGAAGTCTCGCACCAAATGATGTCCTTGTCTCTTCCGAAGGGCTCGTTTTACTAGAACGCCGCATTCGTTTTTTGAGCTGTGTCCATTCTGTGTGCAGGCGTGGCGCTTTTGGGACATTTTGAAGTCTAAAACGTCGTTTTGCGTGACAGGTGCAGGACATCTTACACCTTTTCATCCGTGTGGCAGGCGTGGCACTTTTTGCGCGTTGCTAAAACGATGGCAGGTGTGGGTCAAAATTGGATGTGGTTTTGGAGGTCATTTTGCGGGGCAGGCGCAGTATTTGGCAATTTGGTGTATATGGACGATGTTTTGAAAGGGTCGAAAGCATCGTTTTGTGAAACTGTTGTCATTTTTGATTTCGGACATGATGATGATTCCATGTGGCAGGTGCGGCACTTGGGATAGACCTCTGTCAAAAGTGCAGGAAACCTATGTGAAACGTCGTTTTTGTCATTTTTACTCTTCAATTTTCGTGGCGCGCGCAAATGTTTTGGAAAAATCTAAAATGTGCTCGCGCAACCTTCTCCTCACTTTGGGCTTAGATCTTGCCAAGAGAGTTCCTTTAGAGAGCTTGTACAGAGATCTCTTCAAGAGATCTTGCCAGGAGACCTCTTATAGGGAGCTCGTACAGAGATCTTGCGAAGAGACCTCTCATAGAGATCTTGTACAGAGATCTTGCCAAGAGGTATCTTACGGAGATCTTGCCAAGAGAGCTTATAGATAGCTTGTGCAGAGATCTCTGAAACAGATCTTGCCAAGAGACCTCTTATAGAGATCTTGCGAGGGAGGCCTCTTATAGAGATCTTGTACAGATATCTTGCCCGGAGACCTCTTATAAAGATCTTGTACGGAGACGTTGCATAGAGATCCGATTCATAGATCTTGCCAAGAGGTCTCTTACATAGATCTTGCATGATCTTGCCAAGAGAGATCTCATGGAGAGCTTGCACGAGATCTGTTTAAAAGATCTTGCCCAGAGAACTCGTATAGAGATCTTGTATATACAGAAATCTTGCCAAGCTCCTACAGAGATCTTGCCAAGAGACCTCCTATAGAGATCTTGTGCAGGGATCTTGCCACGAGACATCTTATAGAGATCTTGTAGGGAGACCTGGTGAAGAGAACATGGATCTTGCTCAGGGATCTCTTGTAGAGAGCTTGGACAGAGATCTTACTTTGAGATCTCTTACAGAGTTCTTCTGTGGAGATCTCTTTTGGACACATTTTACAGAAAACCTTACAAAGGAATCTTGCACAGCAGCTTCTACACAGAACCTGTCAAGGAGATCTTGCACGTGATTTTGTACAGAGATCTTCGCAAAGGGAAGTTGCAGAATGTAAGTGGAATTTTTTCTTCATGGTCTTTGCAACACTGTTTGGGGTCTCTTGCCGGGATAATGCTGATAATTTCATAGCGTATTTTTTCAGTGGTTTGTGTCGGCTGAACGACATTGCCCTGCCGCTCCGCAGGCGGCTTCAGTGACGATGCTGCTTGACGGCCTCTCGGCTAGAGATGGCCTTTGCAGAGCGGAATGCGGCAAGTTTCTTCATTGTCTTCAATTCAATGCTGTTGCTGGTTCCCTGAGGAAAACAAAGCATCGAGGAGGCGGATGTCTTAGCAGTGGGAGTCGTGCTATTGAGCTGAATGCCCATGCTGAGATGTAAGATGCTCAAATTCCAGTGTGAAGATGCTTTAACCATGTTTAGCCGCTTCAACTATCTTCAACAATCCTTTCCTTTACACACCACTCCCGACCACAAATGGATACAAATGGCAATTTTGTGCTCAGTCTGACAGGTGCTGGAAGACTGGGGCGAAGCAAAAACACGGCCCGTGGGGAGCTGAGAATCAGCGGTGCTGCAGACACCAACAGCAGTGCAACAGGTGGAATAAGAACACTATGATTCTGATGATTAATTCTGAGAGAAACTCAGGGAAACAATAGTAGTAGAGAGAAATTATAACCACACTGTTGGCATTCAACCATAATCAATCGTTTCCCTATTGATGATGTTGATGGAGTGCAAACATGCAATCACCCCGTTCCACTCCAATGCCAAAAGGATCCATAAGGAATGGCAGCTTTTCAACTTGTCTTTGCAACCCCCGAGTGGGTGCCTTCCTTCTTTTGACTACCTAACAACTTGCATTCTCCGAGACGATGCTTATCCTTTGAATAAGGGCGGCAGAAGAGCTTGTCTCTTGCACCCTGGCCCTGCTAGTAGAATTAGTAGAATATGGTCTTTAATAATTGCAGCCTCTCCAGTTTCCCAAGATGCCTTTCAAACTTGACACCAATGTATTTTGATGTATTTTGCCGATCTTTGCGGCTGCCCTGTTCATGACCCCCTTTGCTCAAGCTGCGTCTCAATGGCGCCTTGACGCCTTGGCCAGAAGCTTATTTCATACATTTTGATCCAATTGTTGCCAACGAACTGTTTGCCATCCAGATTGATCCCTGAACCTCTTGTCTCAGAGGCCCCTGCGATGGCGGGGCTCTCTGCACGGGATTATGGTGGAGGACTATCCACAGCAGGCAGTTCCATCGTGAGAGCAATCGGTTTTTCCTCTTGGGTGTGCGCACTGACTGAGGAAGAGGCCGATGCCAGCGTTTCCTTGGAAACTGTTTTTTCCGCGAAGTGCAGATGAGGCTCTATTTATCTAATCTGCACGCTTGCAGGCTGGGAGAAGCGTGCTAGCCAGGATGTCTCCTTGACAACTGACGATGGCTTTGATGAGGACTTCCCTTTTTTGTCTTTGAACATCATTTTAGGAACAACGGGAGAAGCCGTTTCGTGACTTCCTTCCGCGTTTTTTCCCTTCCTCTTTCTTAAAAAAATAAGTGAACTTCACTAGACCTGGGGCCTGCTCGCAAATAAATATCGCACTGGTTCGGAAGGAAGTTGCCCAAGCCGCTGGCATCACAGACGAGGAGGGGAGATTCGTTCGCCGGGACCTGGGACGAGTTTTTTCTTGGGCATATGGGAAGACGCAGTTTTAGGATGTAGCCCCGCGGCAGAAAAGGATAGAAAAGGATAGAAAAGGCAGAATAGAATGAACAGACATGCAAGGACGCAACTTGGAAAGCATGGTAGCCACGCCGTTTATTGAAAACCTGTTGAAAGGAGGAATAGCTGGGTAGATTTCCGATCTTCCCCACAAGGACCCAAACAAGGAGTTCCTCGCCCAGCGTGCCAAGGACAGGCCAAAGTGGCGAAACATGACGAAAAACTCAAATTATTATGATATATTATGATTATTTATATAATAAATTTCCAACATATTTCCAAAATCTGGCTGTCAACTAAGTTTCTGTAGAGGGTTGCTCTTGGTGGTTCGACTCCTAGTATAGGCCTGAGATGGTCAGCTGCCAGGTGCTGAGTTTTCTATCCGTGCCCACTGTTTCAGGAGGGTCGGGCCAAAGCCAAAGAGCTGGCTGAGTTTGCCAAGCTGCAGCAAAGCCAAAAGAAGGACGCAAACAAAGCACCTTTGCTGAAATAGCTGTAGGGGGATTCCAACGACCTTCTTGAGACCTCCATGTTTGCTTTGGAATCCGATTCTCAAACTCGAGCTCAGCATGGCGCTCATTCCAGAGTTTGTGTCTTTGAGCCAAGTCGAAGGTGGGTGACAGTGAAAAGGACCAAGTCAATGATGTAAAAAACATTAAAAAACTAGATAAAAGATGATAAAAGCGCGAACGGCTATTCCAGGGTGGTTTGGCGTCGTTGGTGGCAGAGCGCGCCTCAGCCAAAAACACGAAGAGAGTGCCTGGACTGCAAATCTCAATGGGCTTCCCAAACAAGGGACCCCAGACAAAGATTCAGTCGTGCTCTTGAAGGGTTTGTTCCTTTCATCAGTCATAGTCCTCACACGCGCACACACACAGATATATAACTACACAATCATCACACAGCACACAGCACATATAAATCAAATTTGCAAATATTCTCTTGAACCTCCAGCCATTGGAAGAGTTCATTGCACATGTTGCACACGAGTTCACCGCGGCGCAAGGAACTGCCGAGTTTCCTGAAGGTTGGTGGACACATGGCTTGGATTTTGCGGGACTTCTCATGGAGCCATGGGCCAAACCGCAACGCAAAACAGTCCTGGGTGTGTGAACAGAGCGCAGCAGTCTGTTTGGTAAAAATTGTAGGCATTTTGATTTTAAGATTTTTGAGTAGGCTGTCGCCCGGGCTATTTGATTTGCTGTTTCAATGCCCTTGACACTTCCAAAGCTTGTGCACTCAAGGAGTCAAGGCCCAAACGTGACTTGCCGGCATTCGTTCCGCTCGCCAGCCACTTTTTGCCACATCATTTTCATAAATGTTCAACGTTAAAAGGAATAGAGCGGCATGTAGTAGTTTTGAGGGTTCTCATAGGACAAGGCAACAATTGTCAGAACATCCTGTGGCCTTTACGGATCAAAGTGGATCCAGCACTCCCATCACCACCTCATTCAACAAGGCCGGAACCAGAGGCCAAAAAAGCTAAGCTGGAGGAAGCAGCGGTGGAGGAGCTTTTGCCTTTGATGTGTTTAGTTTTGATTTGAAGGCTTGCATTTGATGTTGTGATTTGACTGGTTGCGGTTAGGAGTCGAAGCCTGCTGAAGAATCTGGAGGAGCAGGCATTGGAGGCACCTGACCCTTGCAGGGCTTCATGATCCAAGACAGTTTTGCCAAAGTAATTTGGACGGAAGCTACCCATATTTTTTAGTTGCACTGCTCAGATTGGCAAAAGAACAGCAAAACCATGATTGCCATCTCTATGATTGCCTGGGACCGCTGTTGAGGTCTGGGTGGCTATGAGTCTGACTCTGAGGATTAGTTCGGCTCGAGCCTGTCTCAGATTGGTAGGCAGCTGTGCAGAGCTCCGGTCCAAAGCCGGCACCGTTAACGAACCGCGACTGCGCGACAAAATCGGCGTGGGCTGGCTCCGTTACCAGGAGAGCAGTGTGAGACTCTGTGAGCCACGGGCGATCAGGGGAATTTTGTCTCACTGTTACCCGGTATATTGCTTGTTTTCCATGCCTTTCCGTGACTTTCCCTGCCTTTCCATACCTTTCTGGATATCCCAGAATTCAAGTGGATCATCAGGTCAAAGTGCCAAAGCCTGCGAAGACTGGGGACATGGAGTCCTTGCTTGCTGAAGAGGATCAGCTCCAGCATCACTTGGTGGGGCCTTAGTGTTAGTGTGGGATTCTTATGGATTCTTCATGTGGCACATGCATGGTCCAGGAGACCACCTGGCTTCAGAGACAGAGCGCCTTGGCTGCGAGGAATGGCCTGGCAGAAGTTGACACGCTGTCTGTTGGGGTCAAATTGCTCATTGGCAGCACCTAGCAGTTCAGACAAAATGGGGCGAAACATTAGTGTCTCGACTCCACATGCCTCCATTTCAAGGAAAAGCAGCTTCAAGCACTGTCAAAGCGAAGAAAGTCCCATTGGCGACTTCCTCAAACCAGGTGGGGGTTCCACTGAAAGCTTTGGTGTTAAGATCTTGTGCTACAAGAAGCAGTCTATAAACAATGCGTAGCATCGTTTCTATTGTCATTTCGCAATTGGCTATTTGGCCCTTGCGTGCGCTGACTTTCAGCGGCTTGTTCCAACCCCAAAGCTGCTTGTGTTGCCAGTTACTTGTACTCGTTGTGTTGCCAGTGAATGGTTTGTTCAACTCTGCCGCAAGGACAAACAAACCCAGCCCCAGCCTCCAGATGCTCAACCGGGCAAAGAGCCACAGAAGAAGATTGGCCCGAGCCTCAGAATACAGACTCACGCTCCTGGTATGGCGATGCTGCAGCTAGTGATTTATTGCAAACAGTTGGTACGAAGCGCAGGATTAGTAAATGTGTGACTCCTAAGATGCTCCAAACTCCGCGTGGATCGAGTGCGATGCAGTGAGCACTGCACTCTATCCGTGTGACTTAGGCCTGGCAACATGCACCATGCTGATGGTACCAGTTGCGCTTCTCTCCATGGTACTACTGCGCCGGCCGTGGGCGAAGACATGAGGAAAAGCTGCGGACCTAAAGTTTTAAAGGAATCTTGCCATTTTGGGGTGAGGCATGGTACCAGCAAGAATGAAGTCCCAGTCTAGGCATTAGCGGGTGGGAGCAGAAGGCAGCAACATCAAACATTTGTCAGCCAGAATTGCGTCGCTCACGGACATTGCATGACTCGCAGCTTTTATGGGGGCAAGCTTTCCCTCGAAGCCCAGGCCAAGTGTCATGAAAGTCATGATGCATCCACGTGCGTGCAATAACACTTGGACAGTATAGGACATGGCACTCAGCAATGCCCACGTACCTGGCAGTGCAGGTCCAGAACATAGTCACACTAAAAGCTTACTGCAGGCCTTACTGCATATACAGCATACCGGCAACATACCACATCGCATGGACATAGAACTTGTCGCCTCGTCGTGTGTTGCCCTTTGTGGCCACCATGCCGCCAGCATACACACCAGCTCGAGGGAGCCATGAGTTCATCAGGCAGTTCTCATGGACATTCATGGACATGTCATAGCACATCACACTAACCAAAAAGTATCTAGAATCTAGAGATACAATATATAGAGATACTAGAGGGAGTCGGTGTGAAGGGACCAGAACATGTGGCAGCGAAGTGAGCCAACTGCGAGTTGCTTCACTTTTGACCTGGTCCTACTGGTAGGTTGGTTGAACACACCACCAATGCATTGGTGACGAAAGACGATGGGGCGCTGGAGGAGGTCAAAAAGGCTTTGATCCAGGCGGGCACCCCGAATTCCAATTGATTATCACGGATTATCATTTTCTAATTCGATTTCCCTATGAAAATGATTGAAAATGGCCATTGGGGGATACACCATTGGCAAACCCATTTGTAACTCGCATTTGACTCACGCCATTTGGAAGACCACTTTAGTATTGCAGGGTTTTTTGGCATAGATGTGCACGAAACACTGTAAAGCAATATGGTCCCCTCCAAAAGCGATAATGACACAAAACACAGGAAGGCGATATGATCCCCGCCAAACAGCGATAACCGAAAATAGCAACTACTGAGATGTAAAGGATTTTGAGGGGAACTCATTTGGACTTCGTGTGCAAGGTGCACCAGCAGTTCGACCAAGTCCACGAGGAATCAGAAGCCAAACAGGCTCGCCTGAATCGCCTGCGAGAAGAGATCCGTACTGCGGACCAGCAGCATGTGAATAAAGGCAGGGCTTCTGGGATTAGCCGATTAGCCTGGGATGACGTGAGACAATGGGGACGGAGCAGGCCGTGTTGTTGTCAGGGTTGAGCTCACACAATGTTGAAACGCGGCGAGGGGATTGGAGCAAGAAGATGGACGAGACCTGGAATGCCTTATCAACGCAGTACCTGGAGGTCAAGAAGCGCAACCAGGAGACCATGGTCTGCCCATGTCTGCCCCTCACCTTCAATACTTCACAATGCTTCACTGTAATTCATCTTGATCTGCCAAATGAGCACTTGTTACACATGGCACGTGACTTGGGGGCAAGTGCCCTAGCCGTAGCAGACAAAAACTACTAGTGTTGGGTTTGGATGGTATTGTTTATGTACATGTTTTTCTCATGATCTTTCAAGTGTCTCCATCCTTTCACACCTGGGCCATTTTTCCAGGACTCCTTGCTGAGCAAGAAAGTTTACCAACATATGCTGAAGCGAACGCAGAGGGAACAGGCCATCTTAAAGCAGAAGCTGTTCCAAATGGAGGAGCTTCATGTAGATCTTGAAATATCTTAAAGGCTCATGCAGAAAGTATGAACAAGTGTCACTCGCGACGATTTTTTGGAAGCTTTGCTGTACACGTGTGCTTCTTACCAACGGTGTTCCTTTTTTCTTGGTTTCGTACGCAGGAGCACTTGGATCGGAAGAAGCGAGAACTCCAACAGAAACGTGCCGAGAGCGAGCAAGCGAGGCTCCAGAAACTGTCTGACCAATTCTCACGTTGTGCGTAAAGATGATCACCCACAGCACAGCACTGCGGGTGTTCGCTTTATTTTTCGCCATTTTTAAAGACTTCATTTTATCTCAATGTTGAGCATGCCAGAGTGTGGATCCGAAACAAGCGCAGGTGTGCAAGAGTCCAGATCCACCAGACGCTGGAGAACTATAGTGAGGAGGTGTGGCTTAGCAGCTGTTGAGGCCAGATGGGTCCTAAAACATTTTGAATGCAGGCGACCCGAGAGCGCGACGTTTGCAAGTCAGCCTTGGAGGCTATCAATGGTAGCTTGTCGGAAACACTCAAGTGCGACTTTTTGGCTGTTCTTGGGTTCACCTACACCTGGGCTGCAAAAGTAGCTTCTGAGGTGAGTTTGAGAAACGAAAGGAGGCAAATGGAAGGCGGCGCCATCTGGGGACACCCACACCACTATGCCATCATTTTCGTAGAAATCCGCAAAAGTCAGAGGCACAATATCTTCCAATCAAGAAAGCTGGGGCCTCCGGCCTTGGTTTTGGCTAGGAATGCCAGCTTTATGCACCATGAACATGTATCATCTTTTGATACGAGTCTCATTCCTTTGAGTTCCCACTTGCGCCATTTGTTCGTATCCTGGGTGCCCTCCGCATCACAATCATCGCCACGCCATGGACATCCCGACGATGATCATTGTCACTATGTTTATTATCAGCACCACTGTCGTGAATCGTGTTCAGTGTCATCATATCAGGTTAATCCTCTCCTTCACCTCACCCTCACCTGCCCAAACATGTTCCTGCTGTTTGTTTATCACACATATTCACACATCATATGAGTCGTGTTGCGCGCGTCTGCCACCAAGATGATGTTTGTCTTTCGAATGGAGGCGAGCAGACTTCGAGAGCTGGAGACACGAGGCCATTTTTTGGCAAGCCACTGACAGTATGGTGCCGACACCTTTAACAGCACCTATCACATCCCAACCTTGCCTATGTATGAAAACCACATTCAGAGACAGGACATGTACATACATGATACTATATGATATACAATACATTTGCATCTGTTCAACACATGTATCATTCCATGCATCTACATCAAGTGCAGCATGGCAAAGGTGGCTCTGGATGCTGCCAACGAAGCCTTCAACACCTCTGCTGGCCGCCTCCGAAAGCTTTATGCCATCGAGAAACTCTCTGGGAATCTCAGCTTGAAACGGCCGACAGGAACATCGAAGAACTTCACTGTCAGATAGGTAAGCAAGAGATGATAAGAGATGGGCAAAAAACAGAGCAGGCAGACGATGGAAGAAGACCGGGGTGAAGAGAATCATTTAGTGAAGCTAGTGCAGCTCTTAGATTCTATATATGATTATCTATTTAATTTATATATGATTATATATTTAATTTATATATATATATATATATTTAATTTATATATATATATAGTGACGGACATACACTTAGAACATAATTTGGGAAGAAAAACAAGATTGATGCCGGGAGCGATTCTCACACTTAGAACATCCCCGAATCTCACACTTAGAACCTCCAGTTTGATACTGAATCACACGGTGCCCTGCAGAAGCCTCACACTTAGAACATCCTGTAGACATCTGTAGACATAATCATATATTTTGTATTGAAAACCATATGTTAGCTCGAAGATTTGACTATTCTTCACAACTGGTTGAATGCCAGTGGTATCATACCCTGGGGAAGCTTCACACTTAGAACATCACAAAACACATTGAAAAACATATGAGGCACGGTCAAACTCTGGTATACTACTTATGTAAGGAGAGTTCTCTGGTGTCTGGAAAATGCGCAAAACACTGTTTAGTGATAGGGCCCCTCCACAAGCGATACCTATAATTGTGCATAATGTCCACATCTGAAATTGTTTTGCACAAAGTTACGTACATGCAAGAGGCTAAATTAACGATACCCCTACCGATACCTTAGCGATACCCATTTGTGCAAAAGGTAGCCCCAGACCAGACCACAAATAGATCCTTTCCTTTTTCCTTTCCGTTTTGCCCTTCCTTTGCCGTTACTCCTTTTCTTTTCTCTTCCTTTCCTCTTCCCTTCCTTTTCTTTTCCTTTTCCATTTCTTTTCCATTCCTTTTCCTTTCCTCTTCATTTCCTTTCTTGTTCTTCTCCTCTTCCTTTCTTTTTCTTTTCCTCTTCCCCTTTCCTCTTCCCTTCCTTTTCTTTTCCTTTCCTCTTTCTTTCCTTTTCTTTTCCTCTTCCCAATCATTTTCCTTTCCTTTCCCTTTTCCTTCTCCTTTTTCTTTTCCTTTTCCCTTTCCTTTTCCTTTTCCTTTCTTCTTCCGTCCCTCTTCCTTGCCTCTTTTTGCAAAACCATGGGTACAGTAGCGATAGGCCCCCTCCAAAAGCGACACCCAATTTTCGGGAACCAAGCGAAGACAATAAGTTTTGACAAGACCTCATATATGCCAGCAATCTGCTGTGGAGACCCCACACTTAGAACATCCGATGTTGAATTGCGCCCCAATATTGATTCAACTACGCTTTAGTGTTGATGTACAAGGGGATTCCAAATGTGCTTCTAGTTAAGTTCACATCTCAAAGATTCTGAATCAAATCAGTGCATTACCCGTTCCACATTGGATTCACAAGTCGGCTGACAGTTAAATAAATATGATACTGTATTGTTTTTTTTATTGATATGCTAGCATTCTGCTGTGCAGACCCCACACTTAGAACATCCCATATTGAATTGCGTTTGAATGTTGGTTCAACTACGCCGTAGTTAGTGTTGATGTACATGGGGATTACAAATGTGCTTTGATTACCCCTTCCACATTGGATTCAAAATTCGACTGGCAGTTATATATATATATATATTATATATATATGCTAACATTCTGCTGTGGAGACCCCGCACTTAGAACATCCGATGTTGAATTGCGCTTGAATATTGGTTCAACCGCGCTTTAGTGTTGATGTACATGAGGATTCCAAATGTGCTTCGGGTGAAGTTCACACCCCAAAGAGTTCTGAATCAAATCAATAGATTACCCGTTCCACATTGGAGTCTAAATTCGGCTGACTTTAATTTACGTTATATATATATATAAATTTACTAGCATCCTGCAGTGGAGACACCACACTTAGAACATGCCATGCCGAATTGCATTTGACTATTGATTCAACTACGCTTTAGTGTTGATGTACATGGGGATTCCACATCTCAAAGATTTCTGAATCAAATCAATGGATTACGCGTTCCACATTGGATTTCAAATTCGGCTGACTTTTATATATATATATATGCATGCTAACAATCCGCTGTGGGGACGCCACATTTAGAACATCCCATGCCGAATTGCGCTTGACTATTGATTCAACTACGCTTTAGTGTTGATGTACATGGGGATTCCAAATGTGCTTCGGGCTAAGTTCACATCTCAAAGAATTCTGAATCGAATCAGTAGATTACCCGTTTCACATTGAATTCAAAATCCGACTGCCAGTTATATATAAATATTTATATGCTAGCATTCTGCTGTGGAGACCCCGCCCTTAGAACATCCCCTGCCGAATTGCGCTTGACTATTGATTCAACTACGCTTTAGTGTTGATGTACATGGTGATTCCAAATGTGCTTCGAGCTAAGTTCACATCTCAAAGATTTCTGAATCAAATCAGTAGAGTACCCGTTCCACATTGAATTCAAAATTCGGCTGCCAGTTAAATAAATAAATCTATACATATATATATATGCTAGCATTCCGCTGTGGAGACCCCACACTTAGAACATCCCTTGCCGAATTGCGCTTGACTATTGATTCAACTACGCTTTAGTGCTGATGCACATGGTGATTCCAAATGTGCCTCGAGCTAAGTTCACCTCTCAAAGATTTCTGAACCAAATCAGTAGATTACCCGTTCCACATTGGATTCAGAAGTCGGCTGACTTTGATTTATTTATTGATTTATATATATATATATATGCTAACATTCTGCTGTGGAGACCCCACACTTAGAACATCCCATGCCGAATTGCGCTTGACTATTGATTCTGATTCGACGACGCTTTAGTGTTGATGTACATGGGAATTCCAAATGTGCCTAGAGTTAAGTTCACATCTCAAAGATCTCTGAATCCAATCAGTAGATTACCCATTCCACATTGAAGTCAAAATTCGGCTGACAGTTAGTTATATATATATATATATGTATGCTAGCATTCTGTAGTGGAGACCCCACACTTGGAACATCCCATGCCGATTTGCGCTTGACTATTGATTCAACTACGCTTTAGTGCTGATGTGCATGGCGATTCCACATGTGCGTCGGGTTAAGTTCACATCTCAAAGGTTTCAGAAGCAAATCAGTTGATTACCCGATCCACATTGGATTTCATTTTCAAATTCGGCTGACAGATATAAAAAAAAATATATATATAGATTTGTATGCTAACATTCTGCTGTGGAGACCCCACACTTAGAACATCCCATGTTGAACTACGCTTGAATATTGATTCAACTACGCTTTAGTGTTGATGTACATGGGGATTCCAAATGTGGCTCGAGTTAAGTTCACATCTCAATCATCTCTGAATCAAGTCAGTAGATTACCCATTCCACATTGAATTCAAAATTCGGGTGCCGGTTATATATATATATGCTAGCATTCTGCTGTGGAGACCCCACACTTAGAACATCCCATTTTTAACCACGCTTGAATATTGATTCAACTACGCTTTAGTGTTGATGCACATGGTGATTCCACATGTGCTTCGAGCTAAGTTCACATCTCAAAGATTTCTGAACCAAATCAGTGCATTACCCGTTCCACATTGGATTCAGAATTCGGCTGACTTTGATATATATATGTATATGCTAGCATTCTGCTGTGGAGGCCCCACACTTAGAACATCCCAAATGCTTACCTACATCATCGCAACATTGACGGTATCTACTTCGTTGCCATTGTCGACAGAGCTGCAGGAAGTGTACTTTATCCCAAGGCCCCGAAACAAGGCTTTGGCTGCAGTCAAAATTCAAAATTATATATATATATGTATTTTATTTAATTTTCTTATTTATTTACATGTATATAAATTTCATGCAATATTTATCGAGCTATATAAACGTACATATGAAAACGATTATAGTGACGGGCAATCACCTAGAACATCAATGTTTCCAAATTGTCCAATCTCTCACTTTAGAACCGCCGTCTGGTGAGTTTCCCTCCACACATAGACGAATCCCTGTCACTGTCAGGCACATCTGAAGCGGAACTGCTTGGGAAGATCAACAGAGATGTGTATATATGAGGTGTGCAAGAATTGCCAAACAAAGGAATCAACATTAGCTTGAAATGATCGCTATGCAACCGGCACTTGGGAAAATCTGCTGAGATGTGTGCATTTCAAGTTTGCAAACATTGCCAAGCAAAGGCATCCAAAGTATCGTGAATTGCAAGCAATTTGATCGAAAAAAAGAAACATGTGTGCAGAGTTTATGATGAGAGAAATTATGATAATGTTGAGAAATAATCAGTAGCTCGCAAAGACCCCACACTTAGAACATCAGGGGCAATGTTGCTCTGATGTTCTAAGTGGGGTGTTCTAACTGTGGTGCGTTTTCCTTAAACAAGCAGTTCTAAGTGTGAGATCTGAAAATTTGGAAAATATGTTCTAAGTGTATGTCCGGCACTATATATACATACGTATACATATGATGGACACGGTTTGAAGGGAGGCCATTAGATGAGGTGTGCGAACCTCTATGAAGCACACCAGGCAAATGTTGCACTGCTATCCTGGACATTTCAGAATTCTATGCTTGAAGAGGTTCATCCTACTGACAGATCTTGGGTCCATGGTGGTCGAGTCGAGGAATTTTCTGCAGAAGACCACCTTCGAACAGGTGGAACGATCACAGACCACCGAAGATAACTTTCAAAAGATCCGAGACGTCACGGGCCTTGCGGACGTGCCTTGGAACACTTCATGCTTCAAGCCCCTTCAAGCCTTTGAGCTCTGATTGATCTGTGAAGACGGACTGCGATGTGCCAAAATCTGAAAAATGGTGAGCGAAGACAATACGTTGAATTTCAGCGGGTGGTCCCTGTCGCATGTTTCGATCCCGTCGCTGCCTGACCAGAGGTAATGGACATTGTGCACAAGTTCCTGAACCGCGATGTAGAACAGGACAGCACTGGTCCAAGTTCTTTTTGCTCGTAGCACGGACGGTAAGTCTAAGAGGCCGAAACGGGCACCTTGCCGCAAAGCTTAGGGTAATTTCGCCACGCAAGCCTCAATTCTACCCTTTAAAGGTACTGTCTAATGACCAAATGGTGAGATTAGTTGGGTGCCTCATGCTATTGTAGTTCCTTTGTGTCACCCTTCTTTATTAATGCTGCGATGCACAATTGCCGTTTGAGGAACAGCTGAAGAAATCCGTGAAGGAAGCGGAACTAACCCTGGAGGCATGTTTGACAGATTCTCTCCATCAATGGTTCATTTGGACAATATACAGTGGTATTCCTGGTAATAGTCCCCACCAGGCACTACTGCACAAGAATGAGAAGCTGAAAAAGGAGATGGAAGGCTGGTGGGTGCCGTTACTACATCTCAATTCCTAAGTGTACCATGAGTGGGTCAAAATTGTGTACCCAAAATATTCCAAAACCAAAAAGAAAGAATGTTTATATAATTTTGTTCACCCCAGCGGTTTGACCCATACCCATCGGAACTTCCCTAAAGGCACTCGTGCGTGGGAGGTCTTCCAGTGAACAGCGCGGATGACCCCATGGCCTTGCACAAGGCAGGTATCAAGGCCTTCCTAAATGAAATCGATTGAAATTGGGGATAGCACAACCATTGAGTTCCCTTCATTGAGTCCCCTTATGTACCAAGACAAACCATGGGCAGGTCTTAGTTGATACCACAACAGGGATGGGTTTCGCAGTGGCTTTCGCGCACCGCAGGAGCTGGAACAGGCAGAACAGAAGCTCAATGAAGCCATCGAAGAGCAAGAGGCTGGGCCTAGTGGCGTTTTAAATCTCAAGGGTTCTGTTGATGTGGTGGATGGTTGTTACATGTTGTTGCTGAAACATGGCGTCCACTGTTAAATTGGTGACTGGGAGGGAACAAATGTTTCAGAAGGTTTCAGAACACTCCGCTACTGCCCTGACAATTTTGAGAATCGTTGGCAGCTGTTGTCTTGAGTCTCAGGCCTGCCGTGTCCGCCTGCAGAAGACGACCATCCAATCAGAGCACATGAAACGCTGGGCTGTTCCTTGGACGGAGTTTTGTGCCAATTGAACGGTTTCTCAACCAACCTGGATATTTTCCTATGTTTTTTCTGCTTTTTGCTGGATGCATTGAACATAGTCAAAGAAAAGAGACTTGCAACTAGGCGGGCATTGTGCTGTCCCTTATACCATCTTGAGCTTTAGTGTTTCTTGCCATTCTTGTTTCATTGTTTCTGGGCGAAAAAGCAACTGGAAAGTGACATCAAGTGACCTTGAACACGACCCAAACTGAATTCGCAATTCCTCAGTGTCCGAGGCAAGAATGGGACAAGTCTTGGCCAAGTTCGAAGAGCCTGCGAAGGTTGGGGGGACAGGTGATTTGGGCGCGAGTTGTGAGCTGTGCATCGTTTTATCGATACAATGCTGGCATATTTGAACTACCCGTCTGGAGATTGGGAGCGGTATAATTTATAAAACCAATAATACACAGTCGAAAAAACATGCAAGCTTGATGGCGATGATGGTTACACTGATGAGATCGTTCATGAGAGCCAGTAGTTTTGACAAGGACGATGCTGTAAGATATGCCACTGGCTCCATGGCAGCCTTGGGAAGGTGGACAAGCCAGAAGACCTACCAGCCTTCTTCAAGAAATTGGAAAGTGCAGTACGGAAGTTCATTAAGAAAGTCTCTGATCAGAAACTTGGCCAAGCTTTGCCCCGTGCGCAGCAAATGCATGTGTGTTGATCCACTCCTGCCCCGTAGTTTGCCCTGATCTTGCCCCAAGGATCAAGGCTGGAAAGATCAATAGGAAGACGTTCAGAGATTTTGAGAAAGTTGAGAACGAGGCCCGTTGCTTGACAGGTTAACCTCTAAAGTTCCCCGGGCGTGTAGGAATTATGCCCTCCAAATGTCAATGATTGGATGGGGCCTTCGCCCTGTAGGAGCAAAAGAACCTGCTCAACAACCACAGCTTTTTGAAAGACAACTGCCGTGCACAAGCCAGTGATGTTCAAGCCGCTGGCAGCCCGGAGAACTAATAGCGGTTGCTACAGCCCCTCTGAAACTGCTACAGCTGAGATGCCATGAACTCAACTCACGAACATCAGGTGGTAGAATGATGTAGAATCAGTAGAATGGCCCTTTTCATCCCTTTTCATCCATTTTCAAGGTTTTCAATAGTGTTTCAATATGTTTCAATGATGATTTGTTTGTGCTTCTTGAGATCCCACATCTTGGCCATGGCGCCGAGGCATTGGTCGACCAACTTCGCGGCAGGGTGATGGAAATGAGGATGATCCAGCGACCAACTTCCAGGAAGACAGGGAGAAGTGTAAGAATGAGGCGGAGGTCTGCGCCGTTCTGTGCAGTGTGGTGTGGTTGGGGTCTGGATAGCATACCCCTCTTGCAGGATGGGCATGGTCAAAGATTAAACATGAATCTGGCACATTACCATTACATGCTATTGCAACCTATTGCAATCTATTGCATATGCGCGATAATTGATATGTAGATACGTGTGCTGCATACCGTTTTCTTCATGCTCTCCCTTGCAGCGTTCAACTGCCCGGTTTCCCTCGAGTCTTGCTGGAGGCGCGGGTGCGAGCACAGAAACGCCCTGGCAACTGAGCTTAGTGGCTTGATGCGTGGCTGTGGCGATTGCTTGACCTTTGGTTGTTTGGTTTTAGAGGTGACATGGGTGACATGGTGTTGTTTGGCAATCTCTGCCTTGAAAGATGTTGCAAATCGGTTCCTTGTCCAAAGCATGGCATCGCGATGACAGAGATGTCCTTTTCCTTTCACAGGCGCATGCAACATGCACGCTTGGTTTCACCCTACCCAGCGTCCACAGCGCTGAGCCCCAAAATGATGCTGTGGTGAGCCTGTCAATCCATAGGAAACCATGACCGAATGAACCAACATAAGACTCAGAATCTATTCTGCAAAAGGATCATCATTTACTTACTTGACATTGACAACCCGTCATCCCATATTTTGAAAATTTGCCTGTTTGCTTCACTCCATGATTTAAAACAACTGCACATCGCCCGCTGTCACGGGAGGCCAAACGGGTCTCTGAGCACACCAAGTCTGTGCACATCACCAAAGGAATGTCCTTCGAGGAGAGTTGTGGCCTGTAACTATATGTAACTGGTCCCATCAACCAGGCGAGATATGAAGAAAACGATGGTCATAGGCCATAGGAAAAAAATGGACCGAGATGGCTCAGCTTTGGAGTTTGGGACTGAACCTTTCTAGCTTGGATGGTCCCAGATGATCCGAGATGATGAATTGGATTTGCTATTATAATATGCCACGTATATACAATACATAAATGCATACATGCATACATCCATAAATCCATACATCCATACATCCAAACATCCATACATCCATACATCCATCCATACATCCATACATCCATACATCCAAACATCCATACATCCATACATCCATACATCCATCCATACATCCATACATCCAAACATCCATACATCCATACATCCATACATCCATCCATCCAAACATCCATACATCCATACATCCATACATCCATCCATACATCCATACATCCATACAATCATACATCCATACATCCATACATCCATACATCCATACATCCATCCATACATCCATACATCCAAACATCCATACGTCCATACTTCCATACATCCATCCATACATCCATACATCCATACATCCAAACATCCATACATCCATACATCCATCCATACATCCATACATCCATACATCCATACATCCATACAATCATACATCCATACATCCATACATCCAT
>Ga0126342_10004657_pt1 | contig 23555 bp, 21 predicted proteins | sample Cyp1metagenome_FD_92528 | JGI IMG/M metagenome (GOLD analysis project Ga0126342, IMG submission 92528) | Coral microbial communities from Lord Howe Island, Old Settlement Bay, Australia - Cyphastrea 1 metagenome | ecosystem: Host-associated > Invertebrates > Cnidaria > Coral ...
ACCAATGCAAGGCTACCTCGTCGAGGTCGGCTAATTCTGATGAGCAAATTAAGGGCTGACCTCGCTAATTCCTGCAACCTGCCTCGTTGCCTCGGCTGTCCTCGCTATAATTTGTGCAGATATTGTGGATGATTCCCAGCTTTGACATATTGTGAAAAAACAAGTTACAGGGCTTTTGGCCTTCATTCACATGATTTCCGCTAGAGATTGAATAACAGAAAACAATCTGAATCAATCCACATGATTCATCCTGACGAAATCTTCCCCGCCGAATTTTACCAACAACCAACAAATCTTTCCTGCACCAAAATGAAGAAGTCTTTCCTGCTAGAGATTGAAGCACAGAAACCAGACCCTGAAACACCATCTGGTTGTCTGTTAACATTTTTACATGTGCTTACAAAACACACCCAAAACATAAACACGTGTGGCAACATGACTTTGGTATAGTATAGCTGTCAATATCGACTATAACACCAAAAAAGAACAAAGCGAACGGTTTCATACAAAAAACAATGACAAAGACCCAAACTGAGCGACTATGGGTGGTTTCAGATCCCAAAAAATCAAATACAGCCAGCGGTGCGCCCAAAAAAGGATCCCAAAGGGTCCATGGGAGATCACAGTCTTCTTCCATCCTATCCTCAGGCGTCCCCATGTTACAAAAAATGAAAAGATTTGGTGGGGAAATTCCGAGAATTGCCATTGACCCAAAAAACTGAGAAATCATCCAAATATTGAGTAAAATCAAATGAGTAATCACCCAAGATTGAGTAATCCCCCAAAATTCTTTAGTCAGAAAAATGAGTAATCATCCATCATTCGATTTTTCTTTACTCAAAATCATCCATAAAAACCCATTGACGCAACCCAGCTTGATCGGAGACAAATCCACCAAGTTGATCCGGTCCTCTCTGCTCATGTAGGGAATACCATCTTTAATCCAAGTGTTGAAATCCACATTGTGTTGTGCGTTGAACTGCAAAGCCGAGGCCTGAAAAATCATGGCGCAAGCTGCGCGGAGACCGGAGACCAAAATTAATCAAGTTTCTACAGCGCCATAGAAATGAGAGATTGATCCACTTACACGAAAAATTTCATGATTTTCATGATCATTCTAGTGATTCTCGGTTTTTTGAAGGTCAAATCCTGATTTTTTACAAACAAATCATGGTCAAATCCTGAGTTTTCATCGTCTCCCCGCTGTTTTCTCTCACTGTTTTCTCTCCTCACCTGGCAGAAGAAGCCCTGGTCCCTGCCAATCAAGTCATTCCCAGCCTCGGTCGCCATGGCGGTGGAAGATACGTGAAAAAAAGCCGCGCAGATTCGGGAAGACTAATTGGGAACACCCATCATTCACCCATTTATCAAAGATGTCAACCTTTTTAAATCCCTGAATAAACGGAGGTTTTTCCATAAATAAGGGATCCTCAATCGCTGGATGGCGTTCATAATGGAAATTCCTCTTAAAAATTGACGAATTTGGGGTACCCCCATGTAGGACACCTGCAAATGATGTGCCTTGACCAACATATTCTTGTTCAACTGATTAATACTTGATAACTTTGATGATTGATGGTGGAGTCACACACACAAATGCAGAAAGTGGCATCCATGGGTATTTCAATGGCATAAACTGGAGGCAGCCAGAAGGATATTGTAGGGATATCACAACTGGGAATTCGGCCATTGATCCCATTTTTAGGATGGAACCATCAACATGTCAACAACAGTTACAGGTCATACTACCCATTTCATCATGGTAACAGCCCAATGTTTGAAGTTTGTATGTTTTTTGATTCGCACCTTCCAATGGTATAATATTGACATACTTCGCAATACGATATGTTTGATATGTTCTATTGAATTGCAACTGGTGCCAACTAGGGAGTTTTTCCCGTTGAAAATTCTTTGAACTACTTTCGCTTTTGATTATGATTTGGAGTTTTTTGCGAGTAAGTTATTTCCCACATCCTGGATAAATACTATCAATGCATATTAGCAACCATCCCAAAAAAGATACCAACATGAGCGAAAGCGAAGCGTCTCTGAATCATTCTGAAATATCAACTAACAACAAACAGTTCAATAACCTAAATGCAAAAAAAAATATTTCATGCAGTTCAGCTAGCTCAACAACTAACAACACTTAGAAAGGTACTTGCCCCAATCGAACCTTTTTACCAACGAACAACTTTGAATCGCCTCCTGTGCAAACATTTCATCTCCTCCGTTGATCCTTGAAATCAAACAATCCAAAACATGCATACCTTCTGGTCACCAGAACATCCAAAGTTTGAAATTTGAAAATCACGACCTTCATATGATGGGAAAGTCCCAACATTGAATTTGGCTGTAACTTCACCAGAAAATCGAGATTATGGAAAGATTGCATGTTTTATGTTCTTTTTCCAAAGGAACATATATCAACATCAATCCTTGCTGATCAATGCTTGATCTTTCAGATTACGGAACAAAAAACATCGCAGAACTTCCGAGATCTCTCTGGGCTTCCCAGGCGTAGGGGAAGGCAAAGAGGTTGTAGCTGACGAAGTTCAGAATCTCCTCGCGGCCTGTTCGTTCTTGACCTAGGGATGCGAATGGGCAAGCTGTGAGGCTTGCAAAGCCCACCAAAACAAACGTTGGCAATGCGAAATTACAAGGGGATCAAAAAATGGGAACACATAATAAAACATGATTAAACTCAGTATCAGTATATAAGTGGAAAAAAGGGGATTGATTGATTGAACATGATTAAACTTGATATTATATATATATATTAAGCTGGTGAACTAGTCGGTTTATGATGGGTAATGTCGGACTATAACTATAATAACCAAGATTTATGATGGATATAACGGACTAATTAGGGGCTTCAAAAAGTGAAAAAAAAAACTTTAAGTTTTGGGAGGGGCCTTCCTGTGGTGAAGGGAGTAGGAAATCAGCTGGAACAGATATGTGTATCAAAGATTTATACATACATAAATCATAAATCAATTGTTTGTGGCTCTTCATTGGTCCAGCTGGTTTACCAATCTATCACGCAATTCTAAATCTATAAAAATCCAAATGCATCCACATAACACACCTCTCTGTACAAATTACTCTGCTCCAGAACACGTAGCTGTACAAGTATGCGCAAAAGGCTGCAGGGTTCTACATAATTTCTTCACCCAAGCCGTGCCAAGCCTGTATACATTTCAGTCATGAAACTGATCCTTTCCCATATCTATCAGGCGGGGCCCCCGTTTACGAGAGCTAAGTTAATTTATGACTTGGTGACTTCTATGATTTAAGTTGATTAGGGGTTGGTTATTTAGTTCTACTTAGTTAATAATAACTGATAATAATTTATGATGTATTTATATCTTGTTGGTGAATATAACGAACTGGTTAGTGAGTTTGGTAAACCAACTACCACATTGGGCGTTTTGGGGCCGCATGGTGTGTACCTTCATTTGGCCTGAAAATGACCATCAAATCTGTGGTACCTCAATTCTGCACCCATTCCCATGCAAATATCAAAGCATCTAATGACAGTATAGTTGTTTACACGTGATAAGATGAACATCAAAGTTATACAAATGAATTGTTTAACCTTATCTCTTGATCACTGTAAGTCTTGGATTTGTTTCGGATGGCCCAGAACAAGATCATAATATTCCCAGGAGATTCCTCAGTTGGGGTGCACTTACCAAAAAATACAACATCACAGTGGACCATTGTACTTCTCGAACAGAGGAATCGTTACTTGTGAATATTGCCAAACTGCCTTGGAAAGAAACAATAATCAGTCCTTGTCCTGATTTCCCAGATTTGGCGAATAAGGATGGAATTACTATTATAATACTCTTAACACTCGTTTCTCAGATTTGGTAAAATCAACACTTTCGTTAGTCACCAAATCTTGTACTGAGTTGGTGCAATCCATATGTAAAACCCCCGGGGCCCAAACTCACCAAAGTCAGGCCAAGCTGAATGAGTGAATACCTCGGAGCTGTCCGGGACCCGGAACCGAAATTGCCACTGGTAAATGTCCTAATTGAACATCATCCAAATATTGGTGATATAATCTCCAACAGATACTTGAAAGTGATGTTCAAAAGCCCCAAAATGGGACTTTTACCAAACCCCTGAGTTCAAAGGAGAGTATAACTGGCTGGTGGGTTCTGAGCCACTCCCAGTGAAAAATGGGAAAGTCATTGAGGATCATCATGGAATTTGTATGAACCCATGGGTGGTGGTTGAGCCATCCCCGTAAAAAATATGAGTTCCCCATCCTTTTCTTTATGGTTGAACATGAAGAACTAGCTGAAATAGCTGAAAGTGTCCCACTCGACCTGGTCATGGCCGTTCTTTTGCTGGTGCACCCGCAATTTTGAGTCAAGGTGTTTTCTTTTGGACATGTGGCGTTTGATGAATAGATACGGGGACATGGTTCAAAATGATATGGAAATGGATCGAAACAATTCAAAACATGCAATTAGCGTGCCATATGTTGAAGGGAAGAACATCCATTTACACGCAATCATTGGGGTCCCCAAGGTACCAAGGTTCTGACTACCAATCTGAAAGTTATAGATGGTTGGTGGTTGACCTACCCCTCTGAAAAATATGAAAGTCAGCTGGGATGATTATTCCCAACTGAATGGAAAATAAAAAAAACATGTTCCAAACCACCAACCAGTTATAGACGGATGGCGTTTTGAGTTCTGCATGGATGGGTCACCAGTGTGGAGACCTGCAAGTCATCACCAGCCAATCAGCTGTGCAAAGATCGGTCTCCACAGAATCAATGGATTGGTTTCAGGGAAAATTTACAGGAAAACCCAGATTTAATGGGAAAATCTATGGTTTCCGGTTAAGATTTTCCCAACAAAACCAATCCATTGAGAGAATGGAATTATGACAATGGATGTAATCCTCGCAGAATTGGGATGCACACTAACAACAAAGGCAACAATCAGAGACATGTGAGCAAATATTATGGCCATGTAAATGGTTCCCAAGCAATACTCAGAACACCCAAAACCACCAACATGCTTTCATTGTAGTAATGTACCGCTCTTCTAGCAGGGTTTTCCCGGTAACATTCCATTTTGGTTGGAAGTTACTAAGTCTTAGTAGTGAAATCCGCGTGTTCGATGGTGGAATTTGCACCTTGCTACCCATTCCCATTATTTTTGAGGAAAACAACACACATTTTGGTTGGCTACCCTCTAGTAAACTGATAATAGATCTGGAAAACCATGGAAAACCCATAGTTGGCAGAGGACGGTGACCTTCTGCCTCCACTGCTTCGCCAAAGTGACCGTTCCGCGATGCGACAGTTGCGATCCAAACGCACCATCGCGGTATCATCGAAGGAATCCATCTCTCCCTGCAATGGAGCCCAAAAGAAACAACCTACAACTGGTAGGTAGTAAAGGATGTTTGATGAACCCCGTTATAAGTATCATAAACCAAAGTTATTGGAGTTGAAAACCAACTTAGCTATTTAGATCTATTTAGGCTCACAATTGTAGAACTGGTGGATGTTTCATTCAAACAACATAGAAATGCTGGATTTTTTCATGAACAAAAGGGACACTCAATGGATTGATTCGTAGGAGCATTGTAGTAACACACTGTTTTTACTCAAAATACGTGTCACTTATGCAAAACAACTACGGGGAAGATTGAACGTTGAGCAGATTTATATTATACGTATATTACCCCGCCAACTAACAGTTTGGCCCTGAGAATCGCCCATGGTTTTTGGGAAAGCATGAAGACATGATAGATTCTGTAAAGATGTTCCATCAAAAGGGCAGGTTTAGATTTCAGGTGGCATCATGTTTTCCGATTTTTTGGAATAACCCCCAAACTTGCACCAGCAAAGTCACATTTGTTTGCAAAGTAACTAAAAACAACAAGAATCACCAGAGTAACCCGGACCCACATTTTTCAGGTATTATTTCTACTACCCGCAACATAATCTTGTTCATACGTTAAAAGTTAAAAGCAATAAAACACGCTAGAAAAATCCAGTGTGTTGTACTAACAACAAAATAAAGGTACAAGTAGAGAAAATATACAGGCTGTATGGGGAAACCAACTATGGTTTTGTGTAGGTTTGTCCAAAGATAGGGTATCCCAAAAGTTGATGTACCATATCTGACATACCCACCCAAAACATAGTTTGAAAAGGATTAATCATCCATACCATATTTGTACCAAACATTCTCAAACATATGTCCATATGGTATGTCACACATTGTACAAATATGGACAATATGGTACAATATGGTACAACTTTCAATTATGATTGAAACGGAAAATTATCCATACCAAAAAACTGATGCATCATCAATATTGCAATTTCCCCTTTAGGCTACACCCTTTATCCACACCTGGGTCGTTTAGTACACCCCATGTAAAATATCAGTAAGTCCCAAACTGGGTAAACAAGGTGAACCATTAAATCATATGTTTATACCCTCTGGTTATTTAACATAGCTATGGTATAGATGGCCTATAGAAAAAGATGATTTATGATGATTTATGATGATTTTTGATGATTTGCCCATAAAAAAGGTGATTTTCCATAGCTACGTTAAATCACCAGAGGGTAAGTGTCTGAGTCAGTGTTTAAAACATTACCAATAAGATGCTGGTAAGTGTTACCAGGCAATGAATTTGATGATATTTTACTTCAGGTTTCCAGGTTTGCAATTTGTATATCTATTTATTGGATTTGCTTCAGGTACCCCCAAACAGTTAAACATATTCCCCATAGATCCCAAGTGAACGATTTCCCATTGCGAAATACACATCATTTCCAACAAAACCAAGATTTTAGTGTGTTTATATTTTGGGGTTGATAATCACTATAAGATCACTATAGCCACTACATCATCGTTATAATCTAAAAGACTACAGAAACCACTAAAATCATCCGTAATAAATATAAAATTCTGTCATCATTCGTTAGAATCACCAAGTAATCACAACAAAATGTCGGGGTGGTTGCTCCCATACAGCCTGCTAATAACATATACTAATAAAATCGCTATAGCATGGTTGTTCCATATTATAATCATACATTCCAAAAATCTATAATGTCAACCCTGGATGAATAAAACCTTAAGCTTTTCTAGTGAGGGGTATCATTTAAGTATCAGATTGTGATTGTGGGGGAAGTACCCCGAATTGATAGACTATGGTTTATTAATCCGGGGTTGACATTAACCGCTATATAAGTTCCATGCATCGTTCCACCCATCCGTCGTCGTCGTCGAGAATTCAGATCCTCCAAGTCGACTCCGGTGAGTTCCGTGTCGATGGCCACGAAGTCTGCAGAGGGCAAGCGAGACTCGAAGTCCACCAGGACCTAAAACGGAAAAGGTGTGGGGCTGGGGGGATGACATGAAGAGCTTTGCTGGTTTTAACATGTTAAAAGCATTTTTTTAAACCAACAAGAACATGTTAACAATGTGTTAACAGTAATGTTGTTTAATATTTGAAACTCTTCAATGTTTGAAATTGGTTGAACAATGCTTTAACCATTGAAGCCAGGATGAAACCCTCGATTTGGTTTTGTTTGACTCATCGAAAATCGAAAACACTGATTTTACCATGAAAATTACTGGTTGTGGCAACTGAACATCAGGGGTAAATCATCAAACCTGGTGGATTCAATTATCGAACTTGATTTTCATCAAAGTCAATGGTTAATCATCAACAATGAGGGCGGATCTCTCCAAATTGCTGGTTTTACCATCAAACAGAAACATGTTGCTTCAATTTTGACCGTCAAAATATCGAACATGTGGATTCAATTGTCAGAATCGAAAGCTTTGCAGCAGAAATCATGTGGATTGAAACATCCTTAATTGCGGGCTCATACATCGAAGACGAAACGTTTCATGATGATGATGGCGACGATGACAAATGAGATAGCAGCAATATCAAACCATCGAAAAAAGAGTGCTCACACTGGAATTCAAAAATCCCAGTCCCAGATGGAGATTAAATTTGACCGCTACACCCAATGTTTTTATCATGTGAAAAATTGTAAATGCACCGAAAGAAAAACAAGTACACTTACACCGTACACCCTCTGACTATTGTAATGATTCAACGTTCATACTGATCAAATTTTAAAGATGATTCATTACATAATAAATGGGGGCTCCCATTATTGGGGTAGAAACCAACAGTAGAATCCATACATCGTCATTTATTAAATCTTCAGAAATCCCACAAACCAATCAAAGACCAAAAATTTGGGTATGACTCCTTTCAATAGGTAGGACCCTTCCAAAATCAGAAACTATCAATAAATGACCCAAACCAATCAAATGTCATTTATTCATTCAATAATGCTTTTTCCTGGCAACCCAAAAAACTCAGCTTTTCCCGGGATGTAGTGGGACGATTTCATTTTGTGCTGCAAAACCCATCAGATTTACCCGGCCTGGTAATGACTAACATAGCTATTGAAAATGGCCATGTGGATTTTCCCATGAAAAATGGTGGATCTTTCCATAGTTATGTTAGTTTACCAGAGGGTATCACTCTTGTTGAAATCAGGTTAATACAATCCAGAATGCGATATCTAAACCTGGATCTTGCTAACATTGACCTGGGCAACGTCAGCTCATTCCAAGAATACTGCAATAGTCAACGGAATATGACGGGAAACCTGCTTGGACATCAACAAAGTGAAGCATTAATAAGATATCAACATCAGAAAGATAGGATTGGGTGTCCAGGGCCTCAAGAATATGGCAATACATGTCAATACATAGGATGCAAGCTTCCAATGAAAGTGGCTGAGGCTTTTTTCAACCCAGACACAATTGCAAAAAGAAATAAGAAAACGTGATAGTTGGTGGTTTGAAACATTTTTTATTTTCCATTTCATATATGGGATAATCCTTCCCATTGACTTTCATATTTTTCAAGACGGTTAAAACCACCAACCAGACATCTTTGGGTGATCATCAGCAACATAAAAAAACACCAACCAGGATACTGTTGGAAAAACAGAAACAATGAAACATCAGCGGGATGTTGATGTGGCATTGGATTGGCCAAACCCAGGGCCAGTTTCTACCCACAAAAAACAGGCAAGTAAGCATTATTACCCTCTGGTAATGGCTAACATAGCTATGGGAAATGGCTCATTTATGTGGAATTTCCCATTTAAAATTGTGATTTTCCATAGTTATGTTAGTTTACCACAGGGTCCACCAATTCAGGTCGATATTTTTTTGGAATATGTTCCCTCCGCAGGAAATGAAAACTAATCCCTTCCCCCTAAAATTAAACATCCCTTTTGAAACCATGGTTTAGTAGGGAATTTCCACAGAAGTGGGACCATTTATGGATGTTTAATATTAGGGTGATGGATTATCACCAAATTCGCCAAATCCATCACATCAAAGCACCTTCTTGAAGTTGCTGGCACGGCCTCTCCAACCGACAAAGCGGGCGCTACTACTGGGCACAGAAAGCAAACAGAAGGGCAACTATGGTAGTTAAGGCCTCCCAAATAAAGTCCATAATTTACCTATACTGTTTCCCTATAGAAAATGCCCCAACTTTCCATGTCATGGGGATATACCTGCTCGCCATATTGAAACCACTTTGGGGATCTCCTTGGTGATCCCGTCGTGCACCACATCTGGGCCTTCCATTGCAAGTTCTTGGCTTCTGGCACAGGCCCTGGCAATCATTTGGGTGTGGGTCAAATTTCAAAAACCCCCAAGAACGGATGAATAACAAGAATGGTAACCAAAAGAGGCTTTCTGGCAGTTCAATTTTGATCGTTACTAGGTGGCATATGACAGCCTTTCAGATCACCAAAAGTATAGAAGATACAGTCAAAAGCTTTGGTTCTTACTTGCAATCGGTAACTCTCCTTTTACTTGAGGATCATCTCATTGTTGCTAGTTGGACATCCCATGATGGTCGCTTTTTATAAATTCCCATGATTCAAAGCCTGGTGATCAGCGGAGTTGTCGCTTCATCGAGAGATCGCTGAGTGGGACCAAGAGTGAAAAAAGGCACCAACGAATTTCAACTAGTTTGCCTCTTTTGTGTTTGGATTTGACTTGGACATTTGGAATATCGAGTGCTTGGTTTGCATTTGGACTTGGAAGTTTTGGATTTGACATGGATTGGCTAACTACTTCTAAGCAACTTCATGCGCCTTTTTGTGCATGTGCTTTTGAGTTGTTTCTGGTGGGGATCAAGGGTTAGCCCATCTGCAGCTGTGGGCTGCTGAATTTGGAACTTTCCGGAAGGGGAACCGAAGCGACTGCTTTGCAGCACGGTACTTGAGCCTTTGCTCTGAGAGGACAAGACAAATAACTTGGATGTAGCTCAATCTTCAAATAGCGACGTCTCCTCAGGATGTTTCCAAACATTGGGACCCTGAAATTTTGTGGTTTGAACGCGTTTTAAGTTTTAAACAGACATCCCCAACTGGAAGAAAACTATATAAAGAAAATTAGGTATAGGTGGAGCTGCTTCAACAAGAAGACAGGTGCAATTCAAAACAGTGGACCGAACAAAACGAAACAAAATGGCTCAGGATGGCTCAGATCTAGTGGCGCTCCAGGAAATGTCATGCAATGACTTCGTCCAAAAAACGGGATGGCCCGAACTTGGCTTGGAATTCATGGGAATCCTCCATTTTCCAGTCCGTTAGTCCATTGGGGGCACATGGTACCCAATTTTCAGACACATTCAGAAAAAAACATCCATATGGCCAAACGTGCGTGGTTCAACCAAAAAAATGCCTTTCCGCTGAATAATACTAACCTTATTCACCATGATTAGGGCCTAAAAATGGTGACTTTTTTGGTATTCGCTGGGCGACCGAACCAAAATTTACCCAGCAGGTTTGGGCTCATGACACGCGCAAGTTCTCACGCGCCATTTTTTCAGCTCCAAACTCAGGCTGCCCGCAGCAGCTCTTTTGAGCCTGCAGCGCATTGCCTTGGTTGGGTAAAGGCTGGAACCGGTTTTCATTAGGAAACGTGGGTCCGACCATGGTTGAACTATGTCCAATAATCAATATATGTTTGCATGGTTGAATCCGAGAACACAATGAAATTCAATTCAAACTCAATTCCTTCAAGTTTGGAACCCCATCTGAGGCATCCTTAAAGTTTTGAATCGTGGCCGAGGCATCCAGATATGCAACATCTCAACTGTTGTACTGTCAGATATCCAAAATCTTCCCCGGTTTCAGATTTCACCAAAGTCGTGGTTGCGGATCCCTTTTTTGCTTTGAGTGATGACGCATCCCGCAAGAAAATGCAACGTTCCCACATTCCAAAACAACTGCACCTAAAACTTGTTGGCCACCCTGCCACAGAGTTAGTTGTTCAACGCCCACATGGATCCACACGTGATTTTCCCAGGGAGTGGTGGCTCACCTCTTAAGTTTAATCAGTCATCTGAGGTGCCAAAAAAGTCACATTGTTTCGAAATAACTGATTATTTGATGGTTATTTAGAAACCATGTGACTTTCGTACAGTTATTGTTTCTAAAAAATATCTTTCCTACACTTTCCATTGGTTATCCATGATATTTGGATGTTAAAAACACGGAAGTTCATGCGGTAAACCGACTAGTAATGACTAATAAACCATTCGTCTTGGAACGTTTGTACATGTTTATACCACAAAATTCCGGTGAAGTTGGGGATGATTAAAAATAATTGGGCTTACCACACTACCACTCGCACCCGTATATGACTTTGGGTTAGTGATAATCATCCCCAATAATTAAGCCCGGCAGTGAAACGATCCAAAACTAACCGAGGTATTTTGAAACATGTTGAACAGTACCCTCTGGTAAACATACAAAAAACTATGGAAAATCACTATTTTTGATGGGTAAATCCACTATAAATGGCAATTTTCAATAGCTATGTTAGTTTACCACAGGGTATCATATTCCCAGCTGTGGATGCCCGGTCTTCCAAGATGCTTCGCCATGTCCTTCAGCGTCGTCGCCAATGCTTGGATCTGCTCCAACGTCAGCAGCTGCCGGCGCCGCGTGGCGTAGTCCACCCCTTGGATGGTGTCTTCCTCGGCCCGTGGATTCCCGCGCCAAAGTGGCACAAACGCCAGACATGTTTGCAAGAAGGTCGCAAATCCTGGGGGGAAGCAGCTAGAAAATCAACATGCCCCAACAAAAATCGGATACTATACCATAGCAGCACCAAATTTCTGGAACTACCAATCAGTATCAACCTTTTTGTGATACAGGGTGAAATCATCCATCGAGGCATCCGAGCAGCAAATTCGGCGCCCTTCTGCTGTTCCACGACCTTCTTGACCAGGGACAGCCCTGCAGCCATCTAGCACAAAATATGATGGTTCATCCCACGGATCGTTTTTATGAAGTGCATTACAACTATAACCTCAGTTTTTTTAGTGGATTAACCCTACTTATCCCATTGAAAAAATACAGTTATGGCCATTTATCAATTATAACTGGTTATAAATGGGATTAACTATTCTATAAATGGGGTGATAGGTACTTATAACTGGTAAAGGGCCATAACTGTAGGGATATAACCCGCCCTTCTATCCGTGGCATGATCCATCACAGTTATGGCCCTTTACCAGTTATAAGTACTTATAACCCCATTTATAGAATATATAATCCCATTTATAACCAGTTATAATTGATAAATGGCCATAACTGTATGCACACCGCATACGTTTACCAAAACCGCTCGGCTCTTGCCCGGGGCCCCGGGCCTGATTCAATCTCTTTGACCTGTCCCAGGGCCGGTACAAGGTGGTGCCGCAGTTCGTTAGCTAAGTTGGTTTATAACTCCAAGGTGATATATATATATATATATACCCATAGGATCCATGTATAGTATATATGCTAACATTTGGGGTATATTGATGGTAAATGTTACCAAATATAGCATACATGGATCCTATGGGATAGTTGATGGGATTATAACCCGTTTCTTACTAGAGGGGGCACCACCTTGTATACATGACAAGTAACGGGCGATGGTTGGTGAAATGCTGCTTAAGGGTCTCGTCCTTCCTCTTATTTGCCAATAACACAAGAACACACTACATTGAACAAAGGCATTATATATGGAAGTTTGGCCACAAGACTCAATAACTTGCCGAAGGACGACAGGAGGCGTTGCAGTCTTGAAGAACTCAGCTGGATCCTCCCATAGTTTCGGTGGGAAGCTTGTCAAGTGGAACACCAGACTGGATGACCAAGTACCTGATCACAACTTAAGTTATTTATGATGTCTATACACATAGCGAAGACGGCATTGAAAAAAAAAGTTCAATCTTTCACCGTTGGCAATGCCCTACAAACAGATAGATCTGGCTCCGGCTTTTTAAGACCCGTCATGGTGTGCTCCTTTGCCAGCTTTGTTCGCTCCACGGCCAAGTTCGGGTGGTAGTCCCTCAACAACCTCGGCAAGAGTGGTCTGCAATTGATACAAAAGCTAAACAGCTGACAACTCCATCCAACTCCGAACCCACAAGATGTGGCCCAAAAGATTGGCCTGTAGAGGAATCATCCCAGTTGATTTTAACCATCCATAGCTATCATCCTCACGGCGGAATCTGAAGTTGCAAAGCATCCTTTACCGTGCATGAGGCCCAGGTACATCTGCTCCCTGGCCTGTGGACGCTGTGCCATTGGACAGCAGCATCGGATGGGACCCATGAAACTCTACAAGTTCGACTAGCAACAAGAACAGGTTGCCTGGCCCCAGTACCCGTACCAGAAACACTTTGAACTCCGTTGCGTCGAGGAAAGGAGAAACCACTTCCATTGTGGACCCACATACCATCCCCTGGAGGCTCCTTCATGAAATGCCGCCGTGCTTGCAGCAAGACGCTGTAGTCCGCATGGGACATGGTACCCAATGGAGCAGATTTCCGTCCAGCCATCCACTCAGATTTGTAGTGGCGCCTCATGCCCGAGGCAGCCATGCCACTGAACTGAATGAATTGATCAAACTTTGGGCTGAACTGGCCCCCAAAAAATGGTTTCATCAAGAGCCCCAGCACAAAATTGATATACCCGACGTTGATACACGTAAGTAAGTCCGGTATCCCTGAGTTTCTCAAGGGTGTGATCTTGGCAACCAGTGATACACCAACCACAAAGGTGACAACGAGCAACCGGGCGTGCGCCAAACAAACCACACACATCCACAAACAAATTGTTGATAGGAGACTTAACCGAAAACGCATGTTTTTCTCAGCGTCCAACTTGCAGTAAAGAATTCCAGAGCCACAATGGAAGGAAGGATCTATTGTGAACAGAAATGTGACATGAACAATTCCGCCCAGAATTGTGATGAAAACCACTCTGGCACCCAAGAATTCCTATTGTTTTCTGCCGAGATACCACTCTGGAATGCCGAAAACAAGATCGTGCAAACCATCCGTGATGAAGAAGCGCTGGCAAACACCGGCTGGCAGCTCGTCGCCAAGCTGCAAAGGCGTCCTGATTGAATCTGGCCCTTGTGATGCAGGATGGAACCCCCAAGTCAGCGTTGAGTTGCCTACAAAAAGCGACTGAATTCTATATATTGGCTTTTGGTAGATACAATGAACTAGTTAACGGGGGTTATGATGGTCTATATAAACAAACTTATAACTGAGGGGGCCCCATCCTGTGTATATATATATACAGTATATAATATTGTTTTTCCTCGCTGCTGCTGCAAAACAATCAATCCGCTCGACCTGCAGCCATGGTAGCCCAACGCGAACTTCATTGACGCCTTTAACAACCTGAAATGATGATATCTTGGAATGTTGCCGAAAAAGTTCAAAAATCCAGCATCAAAAGCCAATGTTGTTTCGATTTGGCCGCCCTTGTGAAACTTCAAAAGTCCTGGACTCCAAAAATGACACCCAGGTCGCTGATTCGCCCAAGCTTTCCTGCGGGTGATTCACAAGGCTCTTAGGCCGGACGGGTTTCACATCAAAAATGCGTCAATCATACTTCAGATTGCGTGTTCAAGGTTGGCATCACCATTTGCGTGGAACCAATGCCGCACACCAATAAACCCTACCTGACCAAATGTTGAACCCAATCCTACTGGCTCACCGAATATCCATTGTTGGTAAAAAAAATCTTATTGTAATTGATTAACCACCCCCACCTAGAAACAACCAACCAGCCATCAATGATGCAAAGACGGATTACCACATGCTCAGCTCCTGTAAGTTCACCATGTGCTGCAGCCGCCCCATGGCATCTAATGCGAACCAAGGATCCAAGAGACAATTTTTTAGACATGGCTGGATTATTCAGTATCATGTAAATATGATCTGAATGTTGATATGAAAGGACAACTAATCCAGTGTATCCCAAATACTACCTTCTGCTGAACCTTTCACGTGGGTGCTGTGGAATCCCGTGTAGACTCGGCTGGTATCAATGACTCTATTGATTCGCTTTCCGTGGATCAGCTGCAGAATGAAAAGCCTCCTGCGCTGAATGGATCTTAATTTTCTTTGTGACTTGAACTGGTGGTCTGCTCATAGCTTCTTCCAGCGATGTTGAGTCAGCTTCGAAAATGGCATGAGTTTGGCCACTATGGAACACAGTCTTTATAAACATGCTGGGCTAAGCCAACAAAACAGGCTGCAGAGTTTCAACACATGCAAATTTTAAGCAATTCGAAGCTATCCGCTTCGCTTTCATTCCATCTTATAATTTTGAATATGGTCAAACATGTCTGCTGAAATAGTTAGAATTTCTATTGCTGACATATTGAAATCAAAGTTGTTCCATATCGTCTCTTACGTGATGCTCAGTGGATATGCGGCAGTGGCACAAATCTCAACGTCTTTCAACACGATTTTTTCTGCAACAGCACACAGTACTGGCTGAAGAATGGTGTGCCTCAATTTGACTCCGGAATCCTCAAAGCAAAGTAAAAATGTGGAAAAAACAGGTTGTCAATTTTAAGATATTTTAAGATCAACATCCCCCACACACATCGTCCATGAGCAGCATCTATGCTCCGGCTGCTTTTTCCTGAAAACTTTACCTGGCGCACTCTACAGTCGCAGGTCTGGCCAAGTTCCTGTGCCAGGTGCGCAGGCGTCTTTGCCAACACGGTCCGCTCCAATAACAAACAATAACCCATTCACTACGAAATTGTGGGTCATTTTACATAATCCTATTTGCTGGGGCTATCCCAACATAAGCCCCACTTGGGGATGTTGAATTATTTGGGTTTGTCGCATAATGTTGATTCCTGGATGCTTCAACTTGTCTGGTGTAGCAGGCCAATCAAGTTAAAAACTGACTGAGCCAAAATCTGAAAACATAGCATAACTGTCATATCTTTACCTATACCGCTGTCGAAACAAATTAATTGCTTCCAACCTCCAATGCACTTCAAAGAGCTCCGGTGCTTTCATTACAAGAACGCCGGACAAAAAAGGCGCACGGCAAAACTGCATGTATCTTTCCAGACGCAACCCCCTATATTTTGAAAGGCAACAACCGCGATGTGAACACCTGGCGGTCACCACATTCAATAAACACCAATAAACGATACCAACATCCCCGAAAAACCGATATTGAAACGCATCCGTAGAAATAAACCGAGTCATGGCTTGATGGTGTCTCAAAGGCCTAAACATGAAGAAACCCACACTGCTTCAAACAATCCATACACCTATCACTTCTTCAAAGCAGAGCTGATGCACAAAAGAAATACACCTCACAACATCCTAAGACCTGGTGCAAATCAAGAACATCATGTATCTGTAAGCGTATCTTGCCTGATATTCACACGTCACACTTTGGAAAGGCCACGTTACATCCCTCCAGCTGCGCAGTTTGAAGGCCAGCGTGGCACGGATCTTCGCCAGCCACCTGCCAGCTCTATGTCACAATACCAGAAAACGCAAACAGTTTCACAGTTTTATGACAAAATCCTGGCTAAGACAGGTACTCTTGAAGTTGAAATTAAAGTTGACACCAAAGTTGCCAAACAGTTGATGCCAAAGTTGAAGGTTAAAAAAAACAAAGTCGACACACAAGTTGATTCAAAAGTTGAAAGATCAAAAACAGTTGATTCAAAAAAAAATGTTCAAAAGTTGAAAGGTTCTGCTGAGGCAACTCCTGTGGACACAGATGGTTTCGCTGGAGGAAACCAATCAGAAGTGGGCTCCAACTGGGATATCAAGGGAACACAACCAACGATGCGGAGATTTTAATGATCTAAGTGTCAAACAATGTGATTTCAAAACTGGTGTCACGAACGTCACCGACTCTTGTCGCTTTCCGGCCACATTCATTGCTTACAAATGCTGAAACATGGCGAGAGCCCATCACACTCAGACACCTATAGTGACAACTGACAACGATGGAATGCCAGGTGGGTCTGGGTCCACTTGGAGCACCGTTTTGGACCCAGAATGCATGTCATTTACAACAAGTCCATCTTTTGGGATTAATGAATAACAGCACCTTCCAACCACACAATAATTTATAATTTAGCATGAATAAGTCCATTTTGGGGGTTGATTTCGACCCATACCAACCCATACTTAATTTTATCCATGGAAGAAATCCACAAACATAGAGGATTACTGCACCGAATGTGTTGGCCCTGAGAAAAAGTGTCAATGATGGTTCGGCATGAGCCATTGGATCTGGTGGGAAGGTCTTTCATACACTGTGACGCTGAATGGTAGCCTGTTACCCTACTGGGCCCTTATCCCGCAAGGCTCCTGATCTTCACAGAGGTGGCCATGAATCAAGCAAAACTTCACCCACCTCAGCAGGCTTAGATCCAAAGTCATAAAGGCCATGGCGCCAATCTGCGGTCACTAGTTCTCTGGCCGCAGGATTTTTCTGTCAATGTCCCAAGCCTAGTTGGACAATCTCTCAAGTTTTAAAATGATTTTGAACTTGTAGCTCTGTATTCGTCAACAGGATGACATATATGATCATTTGCCGTCAAATAATGAGGTGCTTCCTGAAGCTTCTGAAGAAGAGTGTCATGCCCAGACATCGCCAGCTGTCTTCTGGGCCACAGCTTGTCACGATTGTCGCAACTTGTGCCATTGTTGCCCCTTTTGTTTCAACGTTTTTGTGTCCTTCCACCTAAATGTCGGAACCTGGTTTCTAGTTTCAACCCTCCTGCTGTTTTCCTCAAATTGGAAACGTGAACCGGAAGTTGTTTCTTTTGGTTTCAAAGCTGCCATGAATGAAAACATCGAATGTCGGCCATCACCCTCTGTGACTTTTTCCACCATGCCCAAGCACCACTTTTGGGCGCCGGGGTCACATGGCATGAGCTAGCTAGTGCTTTTGGCAGTCACAACTGCATTTTTTCGCAACATTTTCAAACTATGAGCAGTGTCAAAAGCCGCTTGGAAATCCCAAAAGAGGACTTGGGAAATACCAACATAATGGTTATGGGGATTCCCAGTTCATGAGCTATGATCCTGCTCAACGTATAAAAAGGGCATACTGGTAAACTGTATACCATTATATATTTATATCTTTGAGGCTTGAGGTCATACCCATTTTAAGATCTAGATCGCCTCTGACACAGATCATCAACGCCAAGGTTTTTGAGTCACTGCCCATGTGAAATCACTTTGTACACACAATGATGGTGATGAGTTTGTAGTACAAATCGCAGGCATAACCTTCGATTTCCTCACTCTGCATGTGACCAAAGGTGGCCTTCAGCACATCACTTCCGATGCCGCCATTGCTGATCACCAGATATTTTCCACCTGGTTTCCTGAAGCACTTTTGGCGCAATCCAAGGCAGCAGGGGGTGATCAACATATCGGTACCAGCATCGATGCGAACTCCAAGGTGAGTGGTCGACTAGTTAAGGTGCGGACAAAAAAACTTGGAACCACTCCTACAGGATGGGGCCCCCAAGATAGCTAAGTTGCCTTATAAGTGGCTTTATGGTAGATATAACTATATATAGTTAATAGGGCTTATAATGGATTATAAACCCAGTTATAACTGGGGGGGCCCATCCTGTATAAGCCTATAGGTTTGTTTCGGGGGTATCGTGGGCATCTGTTTGGACCCCTATATGAAATATATCGAAATATACCAAATCTTCTTCAACCGAGGCACAAGACCCGATGAATCTCCTGGATCATCGCGCATCCCTGCTGCCACATCGAATCACAGTTGGACTCAAACAAGGAATCAATGGCACCCTGCGCGCAGCGTGCGACTCTAAGGAAACTTCTGGTCCTGTGCTCGAAATATGTTTGGCATATCTAAAAATGATAGAGTTACTCTTGAATCTAGTGGTTTGTCATCGCTTTCCCTATTCAAATGGCAAATTTGGTGGTTTATCCTACTAATATCCCATCTGGTATTTTCAGACAGACCATGACTGACCCAAATGTCTCAGACCACTTCTGCGACCTCAAAGTAAGGGGCTAAAACAAAAGAAAATGTTGCCCCAAATGCGGAAACTTTGGATCACACAGGAATTCTTGTGCGGCCCGTGACCCGAGAACCAGTCTTGGTGGACCCTTGGAAAATGTCTGTCCAAAAACTACGAAATGTGCCAGCGCAAATATCGACAGGAAACACATTCAAACGATTCCTTGTCTGATTAAACAAAGTCCTGTATCCTCTATAGATGAAACCGGAATCCCAACGACCGATTTGCAACTTAAAAGTTAGCCATTCAGTTCAACAAAACCCCAACATGTCAAGTCATTTCACATGTGAAACCGCTTGTCAAACTCTGCTGCTTCTGGCTTGCTGCGGTTTAGGTATGCATCAAACTAAACCTCTCCACAAAATGGCTAATACCAATTCTGGTGTTCCTTTGACCAAATTTGATCCGTACCCAAATTGTTGAAGCATGTTGAATTCATGTGTTTCTTGAAGCCTCATACTGCATAAATACCAAAAATTCCACTGCTTAACTTATCGTTTTTGCTGCTCCCCATGCTTCCCCAGCTCATGGTGAATCTTAGATACCTCCCAAAAAAAATCGAAAAAAAAACTAATTTTCGCTAATTTAGCTGGTTAGTTGAACAAAGGTTGACCCAGGCCGCCTTATCTACGCAGAAGTCGAAATGATCAGCTTCTCCCAAGGCCCCGCTCTCTGCGCAGTCGACGCAAAGGAATTGCAATTCGGGCCTCGGGTTGTCGAGTTTTTTCTACGTCGTAATTGCAATTCCCTGCAGAATCATTGGTGTTGCTTCATTCTTCTAAAGAATAAATCGCCATTTCTATCCATTTCTATCTATTTATCAATTTTCCTACCCAGGGTTTTTTCCACGTGGATTCACAAATTGATAAATGATTGTTGATGATGACTGAGGAAATGGGGGGATTACACTGAATGGCTAAAAATGGGGATTATGAATGAACCGTTACCAACTTATAAGTTGTTTTCTGGTGTCCACTTAGCTTTGCTGGGAAAATCTGAACCAGAAAGCATGTTCTGGTGATTGAAATATAGTGGTTTGCATTCCGGTTCTTTCTCATTTGGAGTCTTGCTTAGCTGAGACAGACCCAGTCTATTGAGAAGAAAAGAAACAAGAACCTCAATCCAATCCTTACAATGTAGGGTTTTCCATGGTTTTCCTGTAAATATTCCCTTAGAAACAACCTGACCCCCCAGAATGAGTATATCACTGGGGATCATCGTCCAAGAAGGAGAGAACTAATATAACTAATTAACAAATTTGCATACCAAAAAATGATGAAACCCACAAATTTGAGACCCCAACATCCAAAGTCCGGCAAGAATTGTCAGTTGTTCTGGGGAAACCAGTTAGTTTTAGCTAGAATGCAGTATTCCACTCCCAAAATAGCAATCAAAATCATCAAATACTGAGAAATCGAATCTTCCAATCCGCCGGATTTTGCATTTTTTCCTTTTTAGGTACCAAAACCAGTTCCTTTGGGGTCTCCAAACACATCAAGGCGTGTTTGACGGAGCCACTGGCTTTGCTGCATCATCTTGATCACCACCCGACCTCCAGCGGCGCCAACTTTCTTCTGCTTGTTTGGTTTTAGCCATGGCTAAACAGTGGGGATACTTACCTTTTGCAATTATGGTGGGATAAGTTGTTATATCCAATATCTCAGCAACAAATTGTGATGACTTTTTGAACTGTAACACCGAGATTGCTTCAGACAAACCACCCTATGCAACCCCACAGGTGCACAGGGCCGCTTATTGAAAGGAACCATCTAGGAAGCCTCTGCTTAGGCACTAAGGCTTTAAGATGCTTTAAGTATATATCCCTTGGGAGGAATATGTTTCAACTTATATCACTTTTATCTTCGAAGACAAACTTGAATACGCACCCTAAAAGTCAAGCCCATTGAGATCCATCGCGCCAGATTCACCCAAGATTTTCACTGAGTCACTGACACAATCCGAAGCATCGTCCAGAGAGGTTATAACAAATCCCCAAAAAAGTGCTTGCTGTGCAACGTATTTTACAATGTGAGGCCCCCCAGTTATAAGTTGGTTTAGATTCGCCCCAGTAGCTATAGTTATAAGTACCATAAACCATAGTGACATTGGAGTTATGTTCACCAACTTAGCCATCTTGGGGGCCTCACATTGTATAAGCTTATCTTTAAACAATGGGCACGATCAAATCTGAAAATTTCAACCGATCTAAGGCCACTCATGGGGATGCTTCGGTTCCAAGCCACTGTAGTCAACGTTCAGTACCTTGGATCATGAGCTCACAACTACCTAGACCCTTTCATTCTTACCCACAATTTTGATGGTAAAAGATGGTAAAAGTACTATATAGTTGATTATGGTGTAAACCACGATTTAAAAGTGCATAAACATGCATAAATGCAGGGTCGAGGTACGTAGGCAAAACACGTCTTAAATTCAGCTGTACATCTTAATTCAAGGCCCATTGGCTCATGATTTCATCAGAACACCTCTGGGAAGATCGCCAAAAACCCGATGCGGATGATGATTTAACACCTGTGATTCAACACCGATCTACCAGTGCCCAGATCAACCAGATCAACTGGGCCTTGCATTTAAATCATTTAAAGATATCAGACATGAAAAGAATCTAAACTCCAAAAACACGGTCGCGTTTTCAATAAAGACTTCCCTTAGCGAATCTCCATACGTTTTCGCAAGCGAATCTCCCGACTTCAAACAGCTTCAAACAGCCATGAATTTCTTGGTGAAATCTACCAGGGGCCGCCATCAGTCGCCTTTGAAACCACCGGTTCAGTCGTGATTTGTCACCTATGTCCCCATGATTTTTGTTCATTTCTTAAATAACTGATGGTTAAATCATGTTAAATCCCTCTCAAACACAGAGATAGTGAGATAATCATCAACCAACAGGGGTGTCTCGCAAGCAGCCACTGCTAATTTTTGTCTTCATTCTTGTCCCATATCGTCCCATCCTTTCTCCCAACTTCGTGACCAGGCCACATTGATGTACCCGTCATCATGGAGCATGCGGCCCAGTCGGCTGTTGCCACATCCCACGTGCAAAATCTTCGCATCCAAGCGACTCTCCAGGGTGTTGAGCACATACCTCGAAGTCCGTGGCAAATCCACGGAAATCTACGGGAAATCTGCGAGATATCTATATATGAAAATCTATGGGAAACCTATGGAAATCGAACGGAAATCCATGGACATCTATGGAAAAGCTGCGGGAAATCTTATGGAACATCTCCAAGATTTGATGGACATCTAAAATAAAATATGGGAAGCCTATGGGAAAACAAATTATGGCTACGGAACCATCAAACACTAGAAGTTCATACAATGTGAGGCCCCCCAGTTATAAGTTGGTTTATAAGCCCCAGTAACTATAGTTATAAGTACCATAAACATCCATAAACCATAGTTATTGGAGTTATAAACCAACTTAGATATCTTGGGGGCCTCACATTGTAGAAGTTCATAATGATATTCAACAATGATAACGAATATCCATTTGGCTGTGGGCCAAACCCCATGTAGCCTGGTCGATGGTCATTTGTTCATCCCCCGAAATTTGGAGGTATTGACCCATCCCCATTGGTCAATTTGGACTTCCAAAAAGCATCAAAAGCATGTCGAAATTCACGTCAGCAACTGGATATAAACTGAAGATGCAGCAGTTGGATATACCCATATGCTCCATGTATGGAATATTTACCAACATTTGCCCGAACATAATCACCCAGTTTTGTAGGTAAATTTACCAGCACCATGGAGCATCTGGGATATTTGGATGATGTGTAATCAACGAACATCAACGATTCGTGCATGTAATGGATGATGTCAAATGGGCTCGTGAGGGTGCACCTCGTGAGGAAATGGACAGATTGATCAATGCCTTTTTGTTTCAAAAACCACGGGATGCCACGGCTATGGAACCACAAAAGGGATTCTAATTTCATCAACAATAAACACAGGATGGTGCCCCCCAGTTATAAGTTGGTTTATAAACCCCATTAACTATAGTTATATCTGCCATAAACCATAGTTATGGGAGTTATAAACCAACTTAGCTAACTATGGGGCACCACC
>Ga0126342_10004658_pt1 | contig 23555 bp, 20 predicted proteins | sample Cyp1metagenome_FD_92528 | JGI IMG/M metagenome (GOLD analysis project Ga0126342, IMG submission 92528) | Coral microbial communities from Lord Howe Island, Old Settlement Bay, Australia - Cyphastrea 1 metagenome | ecosystem: Host-associated > Invertebrates > Cnidaria > Coral ...
TAGATTAGATAGATTAGATAGATTAGATAGATTAGATAGATTAGATAGATTAGATAGATTAGATAGATTAGATAGATTAGATAGATTAGATAGATTAGATAGATTAGATAGATAGATAGATAGTAGGTAGTTTGATGAAAGAGAGAGAGATAGATAGATCGGTAGATAGATAGATACATAGAAGATAGATAGGTAGGTAGGTAGATAGTCAGAAAAAGAGAGTGAAAGAGAGGAGACCTCAAGCACCTTTCGGTCCATCAGTGGATTCGCTCTGCCATCCGTGGTTCACAACAACCAATCTCTCCTATAGGTTTCCTAGTACTGGTATTATATATGTTATACGCTATCGTTAGTCATTATTATTAACCGTTGTTTACCACTACAGTATTAACCATCATGTCAAAACCATTAACCATTGTTAAATTGTTAACCATTATTAAACATTATCTACCATTAATCACCGTTAACCATTATTAATCATTATTAATCACCATTCATCATCAGTTTAACCACCATCGTATTAACCACCATTGTTTTTGACCACTAGTACCATCACGATTAGCTATTCTGATTCATTATTAGCTATTATCATTAACTATTATGATTAACTATTCTGATTCACCAGAGGGTAGCCAGATGGTAACCACGATGATGAAGTATAAACAATGCTGATTCACATGCTAATAGTCAAAGATTAACCATTCAAACCGTTAAACATTTAGCCAATAATTTTTGCCATTATTCACCATGAATCACCATTAAACATTATTAATCACAATTAATCATCATTAATCACCAGTAATCATCATTATTCAAAGGAAGTTTTGCTGGAAAACTTCCGAGTTGCGGACGATGGTCATGGCTAGCATTCCCACCATCATGTCAACTACATCATCATGTCAACCCCATCATCATGTCAACCACATCATCATTATATCATTATCATGTCAACCAATGTGGCTCCTGGGGTCGCCAGTAGGGTCTCTGTTTCCGCGGGTGCGGGGCTCGATCTGGGAAAGTTGTCGACAAAAAGTGCACAGGACTGTGGAGAGAGCTCGATTTGCACTTCAATATGTTATAAAACTGGCATGCTCGGAACACTTTTGGAAGGTAAGGGCGCCAAAATCTGCACGAGACTCTAGCGAGAGCTCGATTCCACGAAAAAAATGTAAAAAAGAACTGTGGCGTTCGGAATTTATGTGGTTGAGTCCGCGCTGCTGACGCTGCACGAAAGTTGGTCAATTTGGTGCGGCGCTCCTGCTTTGCGAGCTTGCAACCCGCTGTGACATTGGCACGGCTCCGTGCAGCAAAGCATGAGTGATGCTGCGACGCTCCCGGCAAGCTGGATTGCAGCTGGTGGAGGTTGCTAAACGCAATGTAACAGCTGCGCGAAGAGAAAAATCGGGTTGCAGAAGCTACAAAAGAGCTAGCTGAGAGGCAGCTCAGAGCAGAAGTAGCCCAGATAAGTGGCTGCTCAGAGAAGAAGTAGCTGAGAGAAGAGGTGCCTCAGCGAAGTGGTCGCTCAGTGAAGAAGTAGCTCAACAAAGAAATGCAAGTAGCTCGCCCATCCATCCATCCATCCATCCATCCATCCATCCATCCATCCATCACTTCATGCATTCCTTCACTGATTCATGGAATCACTGATTCACTGATTCATTGGTTCATTGATTCACCGAATCAGTGACTCATTGATTCATTGATCTGCTGATTCATTGCTTCATCGATTCACTCATTCACTCAGTCATTGATTCATCGACTCACCAGTTCACTCGTGCATTGATTCATCGATTAGTTTTCACAGAATCACCGATTCACTGAGTCATTGATTCACTGAATCATCGTTTCATCAAGCCATCGGTTCTTTCCTCCATTGACTCGCTGAATCATTGATTCATTGGCTCATCGACGCACTAAATCATCTATGCGTCGATTCATTGATTCATTGAATCATTAGTTCATTGATTCACTGATTCATTGGTTCATTGATTCAATCACTGATTCATTGGTTCATTGGTTCATTCATTCACTCAGTTGTGCAGGGATTGTGTTATGTCATTTCATTCGCATCTCAATCACCATTTGCGCAGTCGTTGATCCACCTTATAAGTTCAACTGCTCATCGCTTCCGCATCTCAAAAACGTTCCTATAGGCCATTGATTTTTTGTCAAGTAGTCATCTTCTATTTTCGAAACTTCCGCCCCGGCGAGGGCCGAACACTATCTGGCAACCATTATTTCACCATGATGGCCAACTATTCACCATCCATATCACCCATGGCGTCCGCAGGCGACTCGCTGCTGCTGGAGGGTGCCTCTGGCACCGGCAAGTCGTCCCTGCTGCGCGCCATTGCGGGACTCTGGAGCCGTGGCTCAGGCCCGGGATGTCACCATGGGATCCCCAAGTCATGGGTTATGAAGTCATGGCCATCATTGGATGATGACCGGTACTGTACCCGGTGAATTTGGAGACCTCCAAAAGTGGGGAATTTTGCTGCAAAAATGATGGTTTTACCTGGTTTAACCATGTTTGGCCTGCAAACGACCAAGAAACATGTGTAACATGTGTATTTCATCATAAAAAGTGAACATGCAACCAAGAAAAGTGTCCATTTAATCATGAAACGTGGGAATTGAACCACCAGAAATGCCAATGCAGCTATCAAAAGTGTGTATTGAATACTAGAAAAAGGGGAATTGACCCTTAAGTAAATGGAATCTAGCAACCAAACACAGGGATTAAACCCAGTGGATTTAAGACACAAGAGTGCGGTCAAACAACAAAAGTGTGGATTTAAGCATAAGGATGAGGACTTACTTTAGCAGACAAGAATGCGGGTTTAGTCAGTAATTTGGAGTTTATCTTCTAGAATTACAGATTGTCAAGTACAAACTGGGAATGTGAAAACATTGGGGGATCAATGATTTGGACCAACAACTGAATGGGTGAATCGATCATAATCGATCCAATTGCATAGGTTTGTGGTTTTGTAGGTTTTTTTTACTTATCCATTATTTTTTTTAGACCCTATACTGACTTGTTTTAAATCAACTAGATTTTAGTCACTGGGTTGAAGTTATTGACATTGTGTAATTGTGGATGTACCTTTCACCAGACTCTGGTCATCCCAGAATCCCAGAAATCCTGGGTATATCAGCCCCTATGGATCCCTATGGTATGACCATCCGCGAGTTATAGCGAGTTAATCCAATCCAACTCTTGAACATGGCACACATGTCAGTGTTACTTGTCGGATGTGGGAGCTCACCACAGGAACCATCCGACGAACGCGACTAGACAGGCGGGAATTTGTTTTGTTGGTGTTTGTAGCGATATGATGCTCTTTGGACATGTTCATTGGGGATGATTTACCCTCCGGTAATCGCACATGGCTGGCTGGAAAATCCGCCATAAATGGTCAGAAACGGGCATTTAAATGAGAAAATCATCGAACTAAATGGGATTTTCCAGCCAACCATGTCTAGCTGCCATAGGGTACCCCAACTGACATCCTGCCCAACATTAGAAGATAGTGGAAGATGACCTTCGCTATTCAACATGGCATTGATATCGAAGGATGGCGCCTCTACCAGTTTGAGAATCGCAGACAACAGGAACAAGACATTTAAGCAACCAGACTGGAAGTATGAGCAAGGGAGCATGGACATCTAAGCAGCGAAACCCATACCATGACCCTCCAGAATTAAATCAATACTGTAGTCTGTGTCATTCAGCTTTGGACACTGCACGCATGGTTTTTAGATGATTCGCTTGTTGAGAAGATATGTAGGCAAAGTCAACACATTTGGGTATCCTCTGCATCCCTCTGTAGATTTTGACCTGGCCATGAAACATGCCCAGTTTCAACGGGTCTATATATCAACACAAAGGAGACAAATAGTCGCAGGTTTGTGGTAGGATTCTATCCAGAGGTGCTGGATGGCTGGGAGCCGCACCTGGAAAAACCAGGATTGAACTCTCAAAGATTTTTTTGAGTAGGAAAATACTGCTCCAAGCGCGCCTGTTGAGCTTTTATGTTTGTTTTCTGGGGGTAGCATAGTATAGCCAGATTCGAACCTCGCTGTTTTGGTTGCTGAACACACATTATCGCTGACGCAGTCATGCGGATGGAATGAATCTAACTTCGGAGCAAAGCAAAACCTTCATAGGATTTCAACTGACATTTCAACCATTTTCAACCAATGATTGTAGCATATTGTAGCAACCCCCAAAAGATAGAACAGTATAGAACAGTCATGGGCCAGGGATTGTTTTGGTGGCACTTGTTTTAGTAGGATTCCACTTTTCATGTGTTTTTCTTGGTTTCTGTATTGTAAAACTTGTGAGAACACAATTATCTCAAGCGATTGTGGCCCAAAATCGATTATTTATCTTCAGCTGTTATCTCAGCCAATGATTGCCTGTTAGTTTGGATTGTCGGTTTGGAATTCCAGGATCCAGGTATGAAAGGGATTATCAGCACTATTTCAAGGATTCTGAACCACCCTTCCCAACAGCCAGGAAGAGAATTCAATACTCAACTGCTCCAGTTTGTTTGTTTTCGCAAGGCTTCTAAGACATGGAAAAATTGGCTGCACGATTGGCTGACTCAAAAGCAGGAGATTTGATGCTTGGAAACCCTTGGCCTGATGGCCTACGAGCTGAATCGTTGACCAAATTTGCACGCGGTGCTCCTTCGAAGTGATGGCAGTGCTGTGGTTTGCGGGCAAAATCACAATGGCCAATGTGACATTCCAGATTTGGACTACCAAGCTGTCAGCGGGCAGTGCGCCATTGTTGCAGTCGGGGACAACGACGGACAACACAATATCCCACCGATTGTGGAGTAGTTTACTCTGAAGTTTATGCAGGTGCTCATACAGTGCTCCTCCCAAGTGTTTGGAGTGCAGTGGCCTGCGGAGAAGATGGTTTTGGACAATGTAACATTTGCCATCAGAGTGGGCACCACCGCCTCGTGGTCATGGCGGGCTGGTTCTTTGCGTGGCTGCTTTGCTTGCTCAGTCCAGTACCAACGGTGCTCCGAATGATTTCTGACGTGAAGGGTCATGACATAGAGGATCACATGGTCTGTAATTGTGCATTATGGTGGATATCTATGGCTGTGAGGACTTGGTTATGCCTACAGTTTGATTTGATTATATACCAATACTTTCCATTTTGGAAAGTTGGACACTCTGCACCTTGATGCACAGTTTTGTGGGATGCTACTCCCAGAATTTTGGGATGATCATTGGATATGTTGGACATTCGTTGGATATGGGATCGACTTTCTCGATGTGAGTTGCATGGAATTGCGTGCTTGGAAATTTTGAGGCTTTGAAAATTGATGGTGAGCTCAGTACCTGGTGTCAAAATTGCATGACTTGTCTCGTGCTTGCCAATTCCTGAATCGTTACGAGGCTTGAACAAGAAGTGCCGCCAACCCTCTCCATCGGTTGTCGCTTGAACTTTCGACATACAATGCGGTGCTTCGCACCTATCATCATGTTCATGCCATTCGCTTGGGGGATGCCATTTGCAACAATCTCACAATGTAACATTTCATCAATAGATGAGGGAATGTCCTACACCCAGGTGTCTGCAGGTTTGCATCATATACTCCTTCTCCGAAGCGATGGACATGTTGTTTCTTCTGGAAGCAGCGCCGATGGACAGTGCGACATTCCACCCTTGGACGGAATCTCATACACCCAAGTGTCTGCAGGTCGATGTCACACCGTACTTCTCCAGAGTGACAGTCCTGCTGTAGCTGGTGGATGTAACATTGATGGACAAGGTGACACCGTGTGACACCTCACCTCTGGCCGAAGGAATGTCTTACACCCAGGTTTGTGCGGGTCAGGGGTTCCATAACAGTGCTTCTCCGCAGTGATGGCTGTGCCGTCGCTTGTGGAAACAAAACGGCATTCACTCGGCTTTCTGCTGGCCTTGGTCACACAGTGCAAGAAGTGATAGCAAGGTTGTGGCTTGCGGAAGCAGCAATTAATGAAGGAGAAACTGTCGATTTGGCATGCTGCAAAGATGATGAGTTATGTTTGATTTGCTCGAACCTGGCAGGGGAAGGAATGTTCGATTTGAAGGCAAATTGGTCTGATCTCGCCTGGGAAACAAGCATCTTGCTAAGGAATTGAAGGTCAAACTCCAGAGTCTTCGTTTGGCCTTGCTGCTGTTGGCCGAGTTCGGCCGCACAAATCAAGGGGCCACCTGGTAGATGTGCGCATGGCCATCTCAGGTAGTTTCAGGGAAATTTTAAAAGAGATCAACCCATGGACAGGTCGCAAATGAGGAAAGGAAGTGAACCACTGAAATGAGGAATGGCATCTCATGATTCTTGCCTGCAGACATAAAGTAAATATAGAGGTCAACACTGGTAAAATGTCAACAAAGCGTGCAAGTGTGCGTGTGCGTGTGCGTGTGCGTTTACTTGTGCGTCTGCGTGTTCTGGGTGAAAACTGATGCGTAGCCGAATTGCCAGCACTTTCTATTTAACTGCGGATATTCCATTCATCTAACTCGGTACCTCGCACCATTTACAATGCTTCGCAGGAACAATTTTGCAAATATGTTTGTACGGGTCATAGCTGATCAATATGTACACGAACCATTGCGTATTGGTAAATCTATCCTATCCCTTGTACATTGCTGCATAACTGGCACCCCCTTTCGGTATTCCACCTGACAGGTGTTTCTTTCTTCCGCAAGCACCTTACTTATGCTTGGGCAGTTTGCGTGACAATGAGACTTGGCTGTGACATTGCTATGCGGGTCATATGGAAATGGTGAAAATGCGAAAACATGGTCTAGCTAGTGTTTGGCAATCAAAAATAACAATGGAAACTACCACGTTCAATAGGTAAATAATCTACAACCGTGACCATTTCCATATAGATGTTCCCTCAAAATCTTCCTGTAGATCGATTGTATCCAACTATTTGTTGTGGGTCGACTTGGCGGTTTCAAACATCAGCGGAGCAGGTTTTCAAATTAGTTTTGTCCATTGATTGGCAATCAGTCGGCCATGGAATTGCTTGATGAAGCCAGGAATCTTTGGCGATGCTTCTCCCATTGTGGGAATTTCCATGGAACAACCACTGGAATCAATCCACAATAGTTACCATCTCTTATTCCCATAAATTAACTGTTACCCTCCGGTAATCAAACATGGCCATGGAGAAGCCTCCATTCGTTCATAGATTACCTACATTGATTTACCAATTAAGACCTACATTTACAGGGGATTTCTCGTTGCCATGTTTGATTACCAGAAGAAACATCATCCATGGAATGAAGCACCGCATCGTGGCGCTATTTTACCCTTTTGGATGGGCTTTGGATGGCTTTGGTAAAATGCCCCGTTGTTACAAAGGATATCGCCCTTCAATATCTGAAAACGAGGTGTCCATTTGAAGAATTCATACATGGGGATGGGATGGGATGGGTCAATACTCATCATATATACTTCTTTGGGTGGTGAACATCCATCCACTTCAGGTTCTTTATCCCAGGGACCAGGCGGAAGTAGACGTTACCAGCGACCAGATTATCGAAGTCCTAGGACCGCATGGCATGGACCAAACTGGAACTGCATTTGTTGGTCATTTTTAGTAGAAAACCATGGAAAACCTTGGGGTAGTGATTGTTGACCCATGAGAGTATGAAGTGATTCAAAAGGTTATTTATTTGCTTCTCTCTGTTTGGGCGTCCGTTTGTTGGCATTATACCAATGGATCCATCTGTCGATCCATCCACCTCCCTTATGGGTCTTGCACCTCAACTCAAGGTGGTTTCAACTAATTTTTCTATAGACACATCTTTGGATTTCTCCAGATCCCAAATTGTTTTGACCACCAGAAACCATTGGTATGAAACATGGCGCCTGAAATTTTGGAAACTCTCCAAGCTGTAGTTTGATTCACTTGGGATGGTGGAAACCAGCAAGAATTTTGATGATTATATATTGGTCGATCTTCTCATCTTTGTGGTCACATGCTCTATGTTGCAGACATAGTACTTAGATGTACTTAGTACATATAGCGCATACCTCAAAAATAGAAGATATTCAGCTACCATTTTTGTACCCCATCTTCTATGTTTCTTGTTTTCTGAAAGGCGTTTTGAGAAGAATCACATAGACGATATTATGTCAAAATAGAGCCAAAACCAGGGTCGGAAAGGATTTTGGAGTCCGCTTGGAGGACCTTGCTGCGGATCCACTTTTGGATCTTCTATCTTTCCGCTAATTTTTGACCCCCATTTTCTATCTTTCTTGATCTTCGATCTTTCCGGTCCGAGACCGGCTCTTGGAGGACCCTTTGCGACAAGGAGTATCTTCTATCTGGTTTGTTGATTTTACACCACCAATTTTTGCATCTTCTATGTTTCTTTACTATTTAATATCTTTATTTTTGAGGGATGCGCTATATCATAAATTATCATAAATATGATTAGTATATATATATAATTATATATATACATATATTATCAGAAAGATGAACCATGAAGAACATCGATTACCATGATTGCCATCTAAACAATCTATGCACATATCATACATATCTCAATTTCTGTTGGTTCCATTTCTGGCAGCACAGCGCCAGGATCCTTGGGAATTAGCCATCTGCTTGACCGTTGCTTGGCGATTCTGCCGGGACATGGGCAGAATTTCATGCCAGCACTCTGAGACCTGCGGGCCATTTCATTTTTGGAGACCCAATTCTGACTTGTAGTGGTATTTAAAACAACAAAAATGTGTGCAAGGCTTGCCCTAAATTTGTCGAACCAGCATTGGGGGCTGTGGAATTTCACCTTAAAGATCTATGGAAATAGGTTTGGCCATGTTTTACCGAGGTTTACCAACAAAAGGATTTCTGGTCGGAGGATTTGAGAAGTCTGCAAGAATTGGGAAAAGATTCCAAAACTTTGTACGAAAGTGGTGACATGTACCTGTCTTCACCAACATCCATTTGAACAACCAATGGGGAAATGTGCGTAACATGCGAACCGTGGAAAAGACATGGGGGGTATTTGCAGGCGATTCATCACTGTGCACGATTGACAAAAACAACTTGTTGATCACCTAGCATATTTGGCATTCCATGTGCGCAATACAATATACCTCCATAGTATAATATATTTTTTTATACATATATAATCATATATATATATTGTTATTATAATAATTACTATTAATTATCATGAATTTACACATAGAAACAATATATATATATGGTTAAATTATAACGACCTCACTGCGACCTCACTGGAATCATGGTTAATAAGGGAAATCATCCCCAATGGCCTTAATTCAGCTTAGTGAAACATTCTAATTTACCAAGAACATACATACAAATATATACTTTTAGTGTTGGGTACATATTGTAGATAATGCATGTACATACTATATATATATAATATATATATATATAGTAGATATATCATATCCACATCTTCTAGCTTATCTCCGTCCTTTCCTCCGAGGACATGGTTTAGACATGGATTTGGATTTCAGCAATGTGCTCTCAGGTTGGTTCCCGGGGCTCCCCCGTGGTTCCCTGTTACCTGGGCCACAAACTGTACATTGTACATAGGTTGGTGACCATAAGTTAGCCATTAAATCATCTATCAATGGGGATTTCATCGGCATTTAATGCGATGTCAGCCTTCAAACATGGGGATTTGATTGATAAGTGATGGATGGTTGATGCTTGATTGGTTGATTTAGAGAGTTGTACTAAGTGGATACTAAGTTGTTTATTGGGGCTTATCAACTAACCCATAGTTACCGGGATCAAAAGCATGTCCAACCGGTATTTCAGATGGGAAAGGGGGTACTTGTCATTGTTCAACTAGGTTAACTATGATTAACAATTGTTAACTAATGTTAACTATGGTAAACTGTTGTTGACTGGAGGTGCATGTCATGGATATAAATATCTATATGGATCTAATATACATTACATAATAATACATAATATATATATGTACATACAAAGTTAGCTCAACTGTTGGACTTTTAATTAGATGGGTTACGGGTTTCCAACCTATCTAGGGGGGGCCTTCCCTGTATGTAGACCCCAGCCTTGCTAGGGTGGTTCATGAATTCTGCTTAACTGTACAGAGGGGTACCCCAAAAAAGTGTTTCTTTACTGGCAATAAACCCTGGTCAATTGCACTGCCTGGAGTTAGCTCACCCTGGGTCAGTATTATGTTTCTAGATTCTAGACTGGGACCATCCACTATTTTCGAGTCCTGAGTTTGACGTGCACCCAGACATGCAGAAAAGCAGTCATCAAATCAAAGCTACGGATCAACCATTCCACGCCGCTGGGAGGTGGCGAAAGGCAGCGGCTGGGCTTTGCGAGATTATTGTGTCTCGACATGTGATCCATTGGAGCTCCATGTACTTTTACATACTTTTACCTAGATAATTATCGTCAAAATGAAGTGCCCAGGACAGATTCTGGTCATTTTGAGTGGTAAAACAAGTCCGCTTTTGGGGAGTCTCTGACGCAATAATCCCTGTTGCCTTCTTCAGCTGGGATGTTCATTCATACTAGCAACCCGCAAAAAGATACAACGGGTATCAACGAATTAACATTAACATTCCCACTCAAAAAACCGTTCCCTTTTTTGGGTGGATTACTTTAAATGATTAGTAATTTGGATACATAATTCATAATGACCATAAGAACAATTTTAGTCATTGTGTAATTCCTACTCAAATATATTTCCCTTTTTTGGATCGTTTGGAGCTTGTTTTTTCTTTTCCTTATTTGAAGTGAGGCTTCGTGATGATATCGAGTTGGCCTTGTTGGATGAGGTTGGACACATGGGTCTGGAAATGGTTTGGGCCCCAAGAATGGTTTAGTTTAATAGGGAACATGATGATAAACACGAAGGAATTAATTTGGGGTACTAATGTATTTGTTTAGGCAAAGCCACATGTTCATCTTTCTAAATTCTTCACAGCAGCTCCCAGATACAGTGGCTAGATCTGCAGTGGGAAATGATGACTTGTAGGTCACCTATAGGACCTAAGCTTACAACTCCTCCCATCTTGGTGATTGTGAACACCATGGAACATCCAAGGATGTTCAGTTTTTTTTTTAACCCTGTTGTTTTATATCGACACATACTGTATCCTCCTGATTGGAGGGTTCCAAAGATCCGTTTCTTGCCATCCTGGAGAATAATCCCTAGAAATCCTCCCTTTCGGGGTTGGACTCTTAGAATCTTAGAACCTAATCAACTTGGAAAGCAACTAAAGATATGATGTCATATGATACTGAGAATTCAACCATTGCGTTTATCATTTTTGGGCCTGGTGAAACCTGAACCCACCCATTGCTCCACCATCATTTCAGATCACGTCTCTTCCTGGGCTGTGCCAGGCCACTTCTGCGTTGGACGATGAGAATGAGCCGCCGGGCCATGAAACCATGGAGGTTTGAAGATGGTAGCCAGAAACTGGCTAAACTGGATGACATTGTCAGTTTCCTGAAATGGAGGCCCCAAACCATCCATTTTTTGGCTGGGATTTTCAGACTTTCCATGATGAATCATCCATGTTGGGGTGTCCCATTGAGTCGATCGACACAACCGATGGCTGTGGTTGGGAGACCTTTTTTTGGACGAATGATGGCTAGTGAAAGTACTGAATGTTCAGACAATCCCTTATCTTGAATATTCCAGTTTTGAAAACACCGGATTCTATTGTGGAGCAAAATACCTCAGTCTGTTCCAGATCCTTCCAGATTATGATTAACTTTTCATTCGTCGAACCTGAGCAGTGTTTTGCTGTTTGGAAGTTGATGTTCAAGATGCACAAGGTGGTGGCGGAAGTTTCAAAAATAGGAAACCTATAGGAGAGGTTGGTTGTTGTGAATCACGGATGGAAGAGCGAATCCGCTGAATCCACTGATGGACTGAAAGGTGGTTGGAGTTGTGTTTTTTGGAATGGTTACAATGGTTGCAGTGGTCACCTGGTCCGTCACCTCACCCACAACTGCTGGATGTAGTGTGGTGTCGTGTAGTGTAGTTGCAGTTGCATTTGTGGTGGTGTAATGACCGTAGCGCAATGTAATGTAGGGTAGTGTAAAGTAATCTAGTGTAGTGTAGTGTAAAGTAGCGTAGCTGTAGTGTAGTGTAGTGTGGTGTGGTGTAGTGTGGTGTGGTGTGGTGAAGTGTAATGTTCTGTAGTGGTAGCTGTGGTGGTAGTTGTAGTTGTGGTTGCAGTTGTAGTTGTAGTTGTAGCTGTAGTTGTAGTGCGGTGTAACTGAGTGTAGTGTAATTGAGTGTAGTGTAATTGAGTGCAGTGTAATTGAGTGTGTAGTGAAGTGTAGTGGAGTGTAGTGTAGTGGAGTGCAGTGTAGTGTGCTGGAGCGTAGTGTAGTGTAATTAGTATAGTGTAGTGTAGTTGTAGTTCTAGTTGTACTGAGTGTAGTGTAGCGTAGCGTAGTGTAATTGAGTGTAGTGTAATGTAGTGTAGTGTGTTGTAATGTAATTAGTGTAGTGTAATGCACATAGTGTAGTGTAGCGTGATGTGTTGTAGTTGTAGTTGTATTTGTGGATTAGTGTAGTGTAATTGAGTGTAGTGGAGTGGAGTGTAGTGTAATTAGTGTAGTGTAGCTGTTGTTGTGCTAAGAGTAGTGTGGTGTAGTGTAGTGTAATTGAGTGTAGTGGAGTGGAGCGGAGTGTAGTGTAGTGTAGGTTTTTTTCATTAGCGTAGTGTAGTGTAATGTAGTGTATTGTAATATATTTTTATTTGTGTTTCGCGCCGCAACGGGATGCACTTTTTCGACATCTCAACTTTAAAAGTGGCCCGAGCATGATGTGTTTTGTAAATTTTGACTTGGAAATGTGCTTCGCGCCACAACGGCGTGCAACTTTTTCATCTCTCATCTGGCCAGATGGCTCTGCACCCGCCGCTTTCGCGAGCCTACTTTTCGACCCTCCGGAGCCACAAACCATTGGAAAAACACAATGAGAATTTCCCTTCTTTGATCTTCCTTCTTCTTCTCTTTCTCTTCTCGTCTCGTCTCGTCTCGTCTCGTCTCGTCTCTTCTCTTCTCTTCTCTTCTCTTCTCTTCTCTTCTTTTCCCTGACTTTTCCCATCTCTGCGTTTCATCTGTCCATATCGTCGGAAGTTTGACTTCTAAACTTCCTTCGATAATTGCTGTTCGAAGATTGCGCTGGCTCAAACAGATTGGAGGACACAAAGCTGCAATCATTCGATGCTGTCTATGTGTCATCCGCAAGGTTGATTGCGTACCAGCTCTTGAAGAAGAAGGCCTGGCAGGACGTAGCGATGTGGGAACTAAGTTTGCCCAACTGGGGGCTGAAGCGCACGACTGTTGTATTTTCAAAGCTTGAGTTGCAAGTTCTGGACCTGCCTGGCTCAGGTACATTGCTATGTCTCGGTGGGTCATAGAGCTTCTCTGGTTGCGAATCATTCCACTCGCTTGCAATTGACAAGGCCTTGGGGAGATCCCAAAAAATGGATTGAGAAGATGAGATGAACAAGTAGTAATGTGGTATACAAAGCCAATAACAAACCAATCCATTAACCAATCCTTTGGGTGTAATTTTACAATCATCAGAGCCATGAAAGCCACCAAACCACCATGGTGAAACTGCCAACTGCTTGGGATCCACTACCGTAATGACATGTGGGGCATGGGTCAAATTTAATCACATTTACATAGTTAGCCCAAAATGGGAGGTTTCAGACCTAAAGTGACCCAAGATCCAGTGGCTCCTGAGTTTTTAATTTTGACTCATCGCCATATCTTGGAGGATTTAGCGCCGACCTCTAGAAAGTGCCACCGTATTTCAAGTTGGTTCATAACCTCATCTAACTATAGACATATCAACAAATTCCAATAGCCATTGTGAATACAAACACGATTTAACAGTTATAGTAGTTAGAATCAGTTAGAAACCAACTTACCTCTCTTGGGGTTCCACATGGTAGAAACGATCGATTGAAATCCACATGTGAAGGAGTGAAATGTTAAACAGTTGAGGGTTGAGTTTCTCCTCAGTATGTTTCATATGAGATAGTGTTTCTATGTGTTTCTGATTCTACTAGTGGACTATGTACTACTGAGCAATCATGCACACTTGGCAGCTATTTCCGTGCTCCATTACTTTTGCATGTCCTGATATGTCCTGGGTGGACTATTGGGGCAAAGAGCCCCTCTCGTGCGGTTGCATGCCCAGTGACTGTGGAACCCGCGGCCGCAGGCCCTCCAAGAGCGATGGAGACGCCAGTGGAGTGCACCGGCCCGAGGCCGAGCAGCAGTTGGAGGGCGATGTATAGTAACGTATGTACTGTATATATTTATACAGTATATATATATATATATATATACATAAATACAGTGTATATATATATACACATAAAAATACAGTATATATATATACGGTATATATTATATAGTATTGATACATAGAATTCTGTACTGGATGTACACATAGATAAGAGTATAGGTAGATAGACATACAGTAGAAATGTTGGATTGGAATATCATATGTCACCGTATGCCTCGATTCTTTTATGGGTTGACCATGTTGGTTCTGTCCTTCCAATGATTCTTCTAATGGGCTGTGGCACCACTGGCACCAGACTCAATTGCATGGTTTCCAAGTCCCCTGCAGTTGGGTTTGGGGATATTCATGTCGATTCGCTGGAAGACTTCTACAGCTATAGGTCTCATTGGGATGCTTGCAACAAAGTAACACACATTTGTGGGTCATTGGCTTCGGAATTGCAACACATGTGCCAAACCATCTGCCATACTTGACACTCCCAGTTGTTTTTTCTCAGCTAAGAGCTTGCTGCGACAGTGCTGCGACCCTTCAAACTTTCGTTAGGTGGCAAAGGGATAGAAGGATACAAAAGGTTGCTCTATTTGTTGCCTCATGTTTATTCCTTTTCCTGGTTTAAACTACACATTGGCAGTGAGTCAGACATTTGGAACGTCGCCCATCACATGCTGTAGCAAGGGGAACCTGAGACAGGCATTCTTCGTCTTTTCAGTGAAATACGCTGATCATCCCAACGAAGAATTGAACATGAAGGGATGGGTCAAGTTACCGATGACCATATGACTGGGGGAATAAGCATCCAGCTATACCAGCTATGACTTCGAGTACCATCAAAGGGTACCAGCGGCTCGGGCTGACCCATAAGGCCCATAACCACAACAAAAGCATCGGGACAATGATCCCAATTAGCATAATTGGCAAACTTCAGATTGACATTTTCCGGGTCAACCTTGGATGAGTACACAAAAAAACGTTATTTTTGCTGCTAGAAATGGGCTTATATATATATATACATAATTACAGATATACTAGCTAGCTAGTGTTTTTCTAAACAATGTATCATTGTAAGATTGGCCATGTTTTTGAAGTTTATCTTTGGCCTGTTCCGGATCCATGTTTCTTAAAGACTTACACTTCTGGGGTATACTGAAAATGAAGGCACCGAGATCAACCGTACAGATTTTAATCAGAATCGGTTTGGGGTTGCTGAACGGGCGCAGGAATATATAATGGGGATATGATATAAGCATTAATGGATATTATATAACGGGATCTACAACTAACTATATGTCACATATATCTATATACATATATCAAAATGTATGGTGGTTTCTGATATATATATATATATAATTAGTTGTATCATGGGATATTGAACCAGCTTAGTATATTTGCCATATTAGCCATGATTTGGGGAGCATCCCTCATATATACATACGTGAATATCTAAACTATCCTCCAGTAAGCGAACAGTTACGGAAGCGATGGCCCATTTAGTTCGAAGGTTTACCTCTTAGAAATGGTGAGGTTCCAGTTCGCAAACTCTCAATTTACCAGAGGGTACTTCCAAATCCACGTGTAAATCATCATGTTCCTTAGTGTTTCATGGTTATTTGATGGTTAAATCCCAATGTTCCATTGTTGAATCCCATTTTTTATGGTAAAAATCACGTTAAATCGATGTAAATCCCACTGTTTCATGGTGAAATCTGCATTTCCCCAGCTTTTTCATGGTTAAATCTCAATTTTCAAACACTACACACCTCCTATGACATCGAATGGTAGGTTCAATGAAACTCGTCCATTTCTGATCCCTTCACAGCCAGGCCAAGTTCCACTTTGGGACGTGAGGTGCTGGGGAGTTCACCAGAAAACATGGTGGATAAATGATGGATTTCACGGATTTAATCCAAACGAAACGAGATGTTACGTGATTTACACACTTTGCGAACTGGAACATCACCATTTTTAGTAGGTAAATCACGGGAAATCATTAGACTAAATGACAATTTTTCCATAGCTATGTTAGTTTACTGGAGGGCCACCCCAATGCGGATTTCACAGCATTTGGCCAAACAAAATCGTGTAACCAACATAAACATAGGGTCATCAATCCAAATTTGGTAAGCAAGACCTCTTCGAAGTCAAACCTTCCCTTACTTTGGGGATCACCTTTGCAAATGCTTGGTCTGTGGGCGGTCACATGTGCTGGGAGTTGATGAGGAGTAAGAATCATGGCTGGTTGATTGTTTCAAGAAAGTTTATTGTCTCTATTATCAGGGAAAAAGACACATCCTACCATGACGTTTTGGTGCAACGGAGATATTGGGTGTAAAGACACAGGAATGATAGGGCTGCAACGGACAAGAATGATTGGATGCACCATGATGCAATGGGCGTGAGACTAACAGCAACTTGGTATCTCAATGATTTCCTGCTAGAAAACCATGGCTTTTACCACCGAAATCAAACACCTTCTCCTCTAATCGTCCTACAAAGTCCTTGAAATTCTGAACCCCGAAGCAGAGGACAGGCCGCCAGGCCTGTAAAAAGTGTCCAGCCTCATGTCGAAAAACCATGGCTGAGGTGTCTCCAGATATTCTTGGGATTTTTCCACAAATTTCCCATCTACTTCCATGATTTTCTCATTCCAAAAGCCATGGCGAGTTACGTGGGATTTCCACCGCATGGATGGGGCACCTTGGACGTTTAGATCTGGTGGGTCAGGATCATCGGATGATCTGATGGTGAAAACCACCACCATCCACCAACCACACATTGATTTCAAAACTTCTGTGACGGCCAAAGATCTCGAAGTTGCGGCTGGGTGAAAAAGGTGGCAGGTGAAAGGGAGGTCGCTGAAACGGTCAAACTGGGCCGGATACTCCAAAAAATAAACTTGGATGGTTTGAGAGTACAGATAACATAAGATAACCAAGAATGGTGGGCATATTGATTTGGTTTGACATGGTCTGACATATTTTTGCTGAACTTCAAAAGATGTGGGATCCCAAATCACAGTGTGAAGCGGGGTTTTGTGTGGTGTGCACTCAGGCCGTATCTGGTTCAGACAACCGGACGTTTGAAACATGTGTGACCCAGAAAGCATTAATTACATATGTGGCTACAAGTAAGTAGCCGGGTGAAAGTATGTTTGTATAGTTGCATTGCACGTATTTAGTTTGTGTCATGCAAGCTATCTACTCTAAATGTATTCGTTGTATATCAATCATAATGAAGTGTTTATATATGTGTATATGTATGTATATGATATGCAAGAGATAGACCAGGATAGTATAATTGTGTTTTGTCAATGACTAACATCACCAGATTGATAGCAATAGCAATGTGGAATAGAAGCTAGCGAATATATATATATATATTTATATGTGCAATCAATATGATACATTATTCTGTGACAGTGACAGCAATATATCATTTTATATGATGATACACCAATTAGCAATCACGGATACAATAGAGAGAATATTCAAGCGAAGTTGAGTTAGAAAACTTCCGAGTTACGGACGGTTGTCATGGGCAGCATTCTCACCATCATGTCAACCACATCATCCTGTCAACCACATCATCATCATCATCATCATCATCATCATCAAGTATTTGGGAAGTGTAACAGGTCGGGAACGCGTGACTTCAGGCTTGAAAACACTCTTGGGCACGAAATCCTGTGTTTTTTCGGGTAAAGTGGCTTCCGTGGTCGCCGAAGTAGGGTCTCTGTTTCCGCTGGTGCGGGCCTCGATCTGCAAAAGTTGTCGATAAAAAGTGCACAGGACTGTAGCGAGAGCTCGATTTCACATAGAAAACGTAAAAACTGAGAGCACCAGAGCACTCTTTGAAGATAAAGCATTCACTCACTCAGTCATTGATTTCATTCACTCACTCACTCACTCACTCGTTCATTCATTCCTTCATTCATTCATTCGTTCGTTCGTTCTTGAATTCATTCATTCATTCATTCATTCATTCAGCCAGTCACTCATTCACTCATTCACTCATGCAGTCATTCACTCATTCACTCATTCACTCACTCATCCACTCATTCATACAATCATTCATTCATTCATTCATTGATTGATTGATTGATTGATTCACTCAATGGTTCAATTCAACTCGACTCAATTCAACCCAATTCAATTCAATCCAATTCATCTTCTTCAATGCATTCATTTCAATTCACCTCTTTCCAGCTCACCAACAGTTCCTATAAGCAAACTGGTTCCTATGGTCATGTCCTATTTTTGAAACTTCCGCCCCGGCGCGTGCCGGACACTACCTGGTATTCAATGAATGATAGTCAGATAGCCATCGTTGTATCAATGATAGCTTCTGTGATAGCAATATTACTAGATTCATCTCTGCCTTTTCTGTCGCCATGGTGCTCCGGGATGCCGCCTTGGCCAGCAGCCCTGGCGGCCTTGGTGGCCCCGGCCCGTCGTCCACGTCGTCCACGTCTGTTTTGGAGGGCTTGAAGGCCTTCAAGGTGCGGGGTTTGAAGGCCTTCAGGGGAGATATGGAAAAACATGGTGACACGCTGAAGGAAATAAGGAAAGATAGGCTTAACAAGGAGGTTCTAGCACAAAAGGTTTTTGAAAGGGTTGGTGTCTGGTTTTGAGCAGGTTTATTCAGCAACCATGGGGATACTTATGTGTATATGTATATTATGTAAAATTTTAGAGATATAATCTAGTAGTCTACCGGAAAAACATTGGCTGAACAAGACATGTTGGGACCAGAAACCAGTCAAGTTTCCGCGGGACATTTCAAGACAAAACCAGGATGTGTGGTGCTCAAAATCATTGCTGGCTGAAATTGGTGGGGTTTATGGGTCGTAACCGTCTTGGTTTTGCAGCTTTCGTCAGGGATTTAGAGGACAAACCTTGCTGATGTAGTGGCGTGGCGAACCAATTTTTACAACAATTACATAGGAATGACACCAGGTCTTGAGCGGGGTCAAAGTAGATGAATTTGGGTACAATCTAGTCAGTTTGGTGGTAGCTACAGTACCATCTCCGATGCAGTTGATGAATTAATGTGCAACATACAAAGACTCCCAGCATGCCATTCATTCCAACCTGAAAACCTTTTCTGTTGGGTGTCCAACAGATATGGTGGGTTTCTACTTGGTCAATCCCGCTTGGATGCTGTTCAGTCCGTCCCAGCAGTTTCCTTTGCCCAACATGTTGCTCCATGCCATTGGTGGATTAACCACTGTTTGGAATAGCCTTCTGACATCTTCTGACACTCAAACCTCGCAATTGAACATCATTTCTAGATGAGACACATCAGTTATAATTAAAAGTTATACTTACATTATATTTGTCTTGTTCTGATGGTTAGATTCTTTGCCAGGAGAATTTGGCTGCGATGCAAGAGCAACCAATGCTGGACTTGAGGAAGATTTTCCATGATTTCCCCTGTTTTGTCAAGCAAAAGAGCCACGGGAAGTCTGAGTAAATCTTGTTTGGTGAATTGTTGATAACCTTTTCAACCACGAATGGATGACTAATATTTTGCGTTTGGGTATCCGAGGTTGCCCGATTTGCTGTTACCACTTCGGTAAAAACTTCAAAAAAATGCATCTATCGCCAGACGACCTGTTTCTTCAACAAATGAGCAGTAACCATTTAACCATTTAGGGACTTTCAGGATCATCGCGACAAGATATCCCATGAAAATCTCTGTGAAAATTCATCCATAAAACTCCCACAAATCCAAAATCTACTGAAAACAGTGGTAAATGTCATCCAAATCATGTGGTAAACCCAACAATAAGCAACCCCCAATGACTTACTATATCAGAAATCGGTGGGATTCACAAGCCATGCAAGATTGTAATGTAGGTGCAAGGCATTGGGGTTTATCACATCATCTGAATCAAGAATACTCTACATCTATGACTGGGACGTAGTGCCAGATGAGACATGATCATGTTACATGATGATCCAAAAAAAGTCTGAGCATGAGAATCCATTATGATTGTAATTATTATATACCAGTAGTACCGCACAAGGCGGTGACGGAAGTTTCAAAGATACGACACCTCTAGGAGAGGTGAGTTGTTGTGATTCATGGATGGTAGATAGAGCGAACTGATGGACCGAAAGGTGGTTGAGGCGCTAAGTCGATCTTTCTTTCTTTCTATCTTTCTTATGTTTCTTATCTGTCCTATCTTTATTATGTTTCTTATCTTTCCCATCCGTCTATCTGTCTGTCTATCTGTCTATCGGGCTATCTATCTATCTATCCATCCATTCATTCATTCATTCATTCATTCATTCATCTGTCTGTCTGTCTGTCTGTCCGTCCGTCCGTCCGTCCGTCGGTCTGTCTGTCTGTCTGTCTGTCTGTCTGTCTGTCTCTCTCTCTCTCTCTGTCTGTCTGTCTGTCTGTCTGTCTGTCTGTCTGTCTGTCTGTGTGTCTGTGTGTCTGTGTGTCTGTGTGTCTGTGTGTCTGTGTTTCTGTGTGTCTGTGTGTCTGTCTGTCTGCCTGCCTGTCTGTCTGTCTGTCTGTCTGTCTGTGTGTCTGTCTGTGTGTCTGTCTGTCTGTCTGTCTGTCTGTCTGTCCATCTGGCAACCTGTCTACCTGTCTATCTGTCTATCTGTCTATCTGTCTATCTGGCATCTACAAAACCCTCAAGTTTAGCTCAATTTTGCAATGGTGCAGTTCCATTGCGCTTGCCACAAGAAGAGACGGTTGAACGTCCAAAAGTGGCCCGAACGTGGTTTGCTTTTTTCATTTTGACTTCGACATGTGCTTCGCAACGCAACGGCGTGCACTTTTTTCATCAACAGAGGCGCCTTTAGTTTTTTGACTTCCAAATCTGCTTCGCACCACAACGGATTGCAATTTTCTATCGCTCACCCCACCACATGGCTCCGCACCCGCCGCTTTGGAAAACATTGGAAAACCTCTACTTTTCGACCCGCAGCCACAAAACATTTGAAAAACATAGTGCTTCACGACCTTTCTACCTTTTCGCGCACCTTGATCTTCTTCCTACTGACTCTTTCTCTTCTACCTCTTTCTCTTCTGACTCTTTCTCTTCTGACTCTTCTCTTCTCTGACTGCTCCCACCATTGTTGCTGCATCTGTCCATAAGTCGGAAGTGTGACTTGTAAACTTCCTTCGGTTTTGGTTCTTACTGATACCTCAGCATTTTTGCCCAACTGTCATCCAAGAACTCTCCAGGCAAGTGCTGCGCAGCTTGGACGCTGAGCTTCAGCGTATCCAGCAGCTTGAAGCCGACGCAGCACCTGCTACCGCGCCCGGCGTGCCCACTGCAACGCCCGGCGTGCCCACTGCAACGCCCGTGGACGTGGACGAGGAGATCTGCCCCGGCAAAGAAGCCTGGCGTATTAAGTTTAGGGCGGAACATGAGGTGGCCAATTTTCAGGGCAAACATAGAGGAATTACTTCAACAAGAGTTGCAGTAATATCTATGTTATTGATTTAAAACACTAAATAAGCATCTATCGAATGAATTCTAAGTATCGATCGATTCGTCCGTGTAGCGATCTAGCTAAGTAAATATAAGCATCTATTACATGAGATGTAAAACTGCAATGGCAAACTGGGCGAATGGTTGGTGAACGGTTTTTCTTCCCTGGGTTCCGCCGCCGTCGCCTCTATCCCGAGCACTACTGTAATACTGCCATTAATTGTATCTATTAAAAATTAGCCCTGACTGAATTCAAATCATGTGCGGATCATTTGCTAGCATGTGCTAACCAGTAATCCCACAATTCCAGGATAATCCAAGTTACAAACGTATAGCCCAGGAAAGTCCCAAGACTCCAAACCGAAGATCCTCAAATTCCGCTTGGGAAGAGGTACGCGCAGCACTTGGGGCACTGGAAGTGAGCGAACAACATACTCAACTGGTGGTTGATTAGTCAATGGAGACGTCACCATCACATCTGGACGTTTGGTGATTCTGGCTTGGGATATGATAAATAAGGATATTTATTTAATAAAGAAGGACTGGTTGATTGATGATTGGTGATGTGATGAATCATTGACAAAAATCGGGATTGTGAGCTGAAGTGGGACAGTGGGAGAGTGAGGGGTTTCAACCACCGAACATGCAGGTTTAGGCACCAAACACGGGGAGAAAATCGGAAATGGTTGGTTCTTGATGGTAAAACAGGGTGGTTAGATAATTATGTTTTAATTGGGGTCATGAAGTACTCCAATCTGATTCAGGAATGGGTCACTTTGACCCATCTATGGCAGATGAAGGTAGTGTCTGATCAATGGGGTGGATTTGCAGCTTTAACCCTATGAATCAAACTGCTGAATTATTCAGGGCTGAGTCACAAACGACATACAGTACTACTGGAATGGGGTCAACCAACTAGATGGGTAGTGTACTGTACCATCATTTACCACAGACGGGTGCCTGAACCACCAAGGATATCCAAGGTTGGAAGCTGATGGAAGCTCCTGGCCCAAAATTCGAACAAATGGCCATTGCACAACTTGGAAGCACTGAATTCATCAGTTTCATACGGTTTCCCATTTCTGATCGGCTTGTCCAAATATCCCAATTTTTGTTGATTCTTATCTCCAATGAATACGTTTGTCATATCCCCAAGTCATTGCAGTTTCAGTTATAAGTAGATTTGTATAGATATAGTTACAGTCATATAAAGAGGCCCCAGGAATAAATGGTATCAGCTTATAGTAGATATATAGCCATAGTTCTAGGGGCCCCATGTCCCAACCTCTGGAGGTTCGAATCCTATGGTTATACCAACTCCAGGACACCACAGCGCCGGTTGTGGTCCGCCGCAGCGAACAAGGACCAGGCCGCTGGGTGCAGGGAATACCTGCAAATATGTTGTGCATATATATATATAGATATATTGTTAGTATATACATAGTAAATATAGACTATATAGTATGCATATATAGTTAGTATATATATATGTATAGTTAGTACATACAATACATATATATATATATATTGTGTATATTTTTAAATAGTGTATATATATATATACTGTTTTTATATATATATAGTGTATATATATACTGTGTAAATATATATATACTGTGTAAATATATATATAGTCAGTGTGTATTTAAATATGTAGTGTGTATATATATAGAGTATAAATATAGTATATATATTATACATAGTATATATAGTATTTATATATATTATATATATATCGTATATATA
>Ga0126342_10004659_pt1 | contig 23553 bp, 21 predicted proteins | sample Cyp1metagenome_FD_92528 | JGI IMG/M metagenome (GOLD analysis project Ga0126342, IMG submission 92528) | Coral microbial communities from Lord Howe Island, Old Settlement Bay, Australia - Cyphastrea 1 metagenome | ecosystem: Host-associated > Invertebrates > Cnidaria > Coral ...
TAGAAGTTTAGAAGGCAAACACTCCAAGTTACCCCAAGAGCCTTTGAACCAAGTTCAAAGGCAGGTTAACCTAGGAGGAATAAAGGGACTATCCTAACCTCGTACCTCGGACGGAGGCGACCCTGCTTCTGCAACCATTGGACCAGCATAATCACCACCTTGGAGCGAAGCGCAGGGGCAGTGTCCGGATGAAGTTCCCACACCATTGGCAAGAAGCCACTTGGGAGCCCCTCTACCCCACCAGAAGCCGAAGTACCAATGACCCAGAGGCCCAAAACTTCACGACACATCTGCTCATACCGACAAGAAACCACAGCAAGATAAGTGAGGTTCGTCACTCTCGAGCTGGAAGGCAAGAGCAAGCCCCACATGTGGGGTTCCAGTATACCTGCAGATTCCAGGCAATCGCTGGCTTGACAATGCGAGACCCATTCAGGATGATGCAGGACCAGCAAGGCAAAAATGCTAGATGCCACCAGTCCAGAAGAGGCGCGAAGCTGTGGAGCACCAAGAACCGACAGCGACAGATCATGAACGTGCGCCACCACAGCAGTAGGACCGGACAATTCACTTTCGAACAACCCAAACTCCTCTCGACAGTCAATGAGTGCTTGGTCAAACTGTTTGGCCTCTAATATGTCTGAGCCTTCCAACAGTTTCCGAACCACCACGTGGAGCTCCTGAACCATTACATAACGGGTAGGAGCACGCAGAGCATGGGGGCGTCTCATTAAGCTGCACCTAAGGCGTTTGGCTTCTTGGTTGTCAGGTACTCCACCTGGGGTTTGCTTGTGATCACCTCCATACATTGTGAAGTTGTCTTTTAAAAGGGCAGCGACGACCCCGACTTCAGTTTGGGCACCATACTGCTGGGCCTCTTCCACATAGGCAATGTGTAGTTCGGCACAAAAATGCCGAAGGTCAGACCAAGCCATGACCATGTCAGATAACATCAGTCCTGCAGTGGCCACCAAAAAGCAGTTGGCACCATACGCCATATGTCTACCCGGGGGGTGCACATCAATGGCAGTGCGGTTCGCGATGTTGCGATACTCGTCATTACTGGGAGTTCGCGCACACATTCGCAGCACCTCCCTCGGTGGGTTCAAGGACAACATCAGGGAGGCCATGGAGCGGGCCGCAGTGTTTTCTTTACAAATGACAGCCACACGGATGTCCGGATCAATTGCAATCAGGGAGAGGAACAGCACAGCGACCGCTCGAGTCTTACCTGCTCCAAAGAGGCCTGCAACCGCCAAGTCCAATCTCCCTGTGGAGAGAGCCATACTGATGGCTGTGATCAAACCCAAAATGTGGCCATCTTCTTTGCAGACAAGAGGGCAGATCACGTCCCGAAACCACACATCATGGGGGAGGGTACCAACTGGGATCTCAGCTGGCAACAACAATCTATGCAATAGTCGAGCAAGGGCATTAGAAAGCTGTTCCTTCTTGGTGACTGACATAGGGGAAATAGGTGTGTTATCACACAGAATGCCAGTCGCCGAAGGCACCCGTCGAGGATTCATGCCAGCCAATCGCCGAATAGCTTCAGCAGACTCACTGCTCGCCAGATGATAAATCCCACGCACTTGTAATTCTGCCTTGCGTGTCGTCCCCAGGTCATCCGCTAATCCTACAATCGCTGCGTCAGCGTCCCGTTGACTAAGGTCATGAGTCAAGGTCGGAAAAAAGGACTTCACCAGAACATTGGGGAGGAAAGAGACATCGATAGAAGTGGGACTGGCCTTCCTCAATGTTGCCTTAAGCATGGACTCCTTCTTGGCGTCGTTGGGCTTACGCACCTGCTTGCCAAGCAACATGGCGACCCTGACCACATATTTGCCGACGTTGGTGCGTCCATCCATTCGGCATACCAAAGCAAGGGCAGCCCAATCTCCGGGCAGCGGCAGTCCCCTGCATGCTCGACCTTGTCAGCGAAGGTAGCAAAGTCAGTGTCCACTCGGCGAGGACCAAAGCCCAACAGATGATATTGTTGATATGCCAACAATGGACGAATCTTGAAGGTATGTAATCCAGCAGCACCAAGCCTCACCAATTCAATGCTAACCCCGAAACAATCACTCCGGGAGGTAAGAAACTGAGCATCCACACAAACCCTCCCGAGCTTCTCATCACTCCAGTCGTCCGATGCCACCACTTGGGGTAAGTAATAATTAAGGACGTAGACAAGCAATGGAAGCGACAGGGGTCGCAAAAATTTACGAAGCACAGGTGTCGCATCATCAATAGCAGCTTTGTCAAACACCACTGAAACCCCTTCCAAGAGACGGGCAAAGATGAGCTCCTCTGTGACAAGCGCACTGTCCACCGTGCAAGCTGTTCCAACCAAGTCGCCCCCAGGATCTTGGGTGCACACATCCAATGACTGCAGAAGATTAGCAAGGGCAGGATCAACCTTGACAGTACACCAGGTGAGGACTCTTAGCAAGGTGCTGTGAAAGAACTCTTCAGGAATACTTTCTGGGCAGATTTTTTCCAGGTCTGTCAGGTGCTGGATTCCATCTGGAATCGGGGCCTCCAGAAGGTGACCATATGAGTGATTGGCACGTCCAAGCCAAGGCGAGTCTGCGTGTTTACCTTCCAGATAGGACACTCGAATTCCCTTCGTCTGCATAGCCTTGAGCACCTCAGCTGAGGGCCACCAATCACACAAGGAGTCCTCTGAGACGTGCACCAGGTGGTAGGAGCGAGTCAGCGTGTCTTCCCGACTGTGTGGCAACATGGAAGGATGACAAGCAATTGCTCCAACCCGCGTGAGGCCAGTCAATGGGAATTTGCCTTCATGGATCAATAGGTCCACCGCCAGTCCGTTATAGGACCCAGCACTGAAACCAAAGATGTCCAACTGGGCGCTGCGAGGCACAGGAAAGTACCCTTTCACTTGCAGCTCTGGGGGAATGGCATAGCATCGTCGAAGCATGACACGGACGCTGTCTGGGCGCAAGAACAGCAGGAGGAACTCAATCCCACGTTTGAAGGTGGGGTGGGGTGCATGGCGATGAGCCGGGATAGGAGCTGCCTCTGACACCACATCACGCATCCTCTGTCGAAGAAGGATTGGGTTACCCAAGTATCCGTACTGCTCTTTTGGGAGTAAGTGCTGCCAGACCATGACCGCATCCTTGACTCCAAACATAAGAAAGCTCGCATATTCGTGCGAGGCTGGGGTGACCCCAAAGTGGGTCTTCTTCTGATCCCATTGATCCTGACCGACCATAGAGCCACCATACGTGAGTGTGTCCCGGGAGCACTCCAGTTGAAAGTCCGAGGAGCACTGAAAGGGTGCGTGTTGTCCTCCGAGCCCAGTACAATACAAACGCGAGGTGGCGAGGGACCGCAGCTCCTCAGCCCACCCAAGGTCCGCCAACAACTCTTTCTGAACAAGTCTGCGAAAGGATCTTAACGCAGCACCATCCCGGTCGTTGAGTGCAGAAGTCCACGCAGCCTGGTTGGAACCGAGCACACGGGCAGCCGTACGTGGTGCCAAGCTGGGGAGAGCTCCAACGTCAATGTTCGTGGAGTGCACTTCAAAGTCAACCGAAAAATCCTTCTGTTCCCATGCCAGGTTAGCTGAACGTCCAAAGGGATGATCTTCACGGATCCAGAGGGCGGAAAGGCAGTACCTAGTCCGTGTATTTTCTTTGATGATTCCATGCGGTCGACGAGAGAAGAGTCTCGCCCCCGGGGCAATGTCCCATCCACGTGAAGCTTGCCAAGCAGGTGGTAGTTGATCAGTGCCAAGAAACGAGACGAGCATCGGTACCATCCCTTCCGCAGCCAAGGTTCTGAGGGCAGAACTGACACGAGACTTGATGTTCCCATATGCATGGACAATGGCCGGCCTCATGAAACCCTTTGGTAGAAAGCGACTGTTAAAAACCCCATCTCCAGGAACAACTGCAGTGGTGATCTTGGACTGCAGGAGAGAAAGCGAAGGCAGAACAGCTTGCTCAAAGGGGGGTCTGGCCCAAGACAAAAAACTGGGCCTCCGTGTCTTAGCATCATCCGTTAAAAGCCTTGGGTGAGCACTCCTGGGCCATGGACCATTGGGGAGAGGCCATACCGTGGAACCAGCGAACTCACCAAGCAGAGCCCAGATCATGGGAAACTCGAAAGGATGTTGAACAGAAACTCCACCAAGAGGTGAGCCAGCAAGGCCTGTTCTCAGAGTCATCGACCGATCTGCCGAATCATCAGGTCTAGATGTGTCAAGTACCTGTTTCCTAACAGCATGAAACTTCTGCAGGAGGGGCTCAATGGAGACCCCGTCCCCCCACCCACGCGAGGAGGAACGTGTGACAATGACCAGACCAGCATTAATCTCTGCGCGGAACTCCGAGACCAAAATCACCGCTGGTGGGGGGTCTACGAGGTCGGATCTGACCTCGACATTGAATTCAGTCCGACAGTCCTCAGGCTTCACTCCCTGCAAGTTCTGGGATGCAACCAAGCAGGCAAGCTCCCCAACCTCAAACAGTGACAATGGTACGCAATCTGTGTCAATGAGGGCAAAGTTCACTTGTGGGAACAGGAAAGTCAGTGCCTCAAGGAAGAAAACCCCCGCCCAAACATAATGTGTTTGCTGCAGTCCAGTATCTTCCGTAACCTGAAAATATAAGGCCGTGGTCTTTTCTTGATAAGGACCCGTCCATCGACAGCGTTCCTTCATCCAGCTTGCGAAACTGCGGAACCACCGCATATCGGCATGCCCCGGTGGCCGGTTGTCAACATAGAAATACACAGCATCAGCCTCTTCAATGGGGCTCCGATACTGCAGCAGGAAAAGGAAAAGACTCTCCCGATCAGGAAGGGAGGGAACCACCAAGGGCCCTTCCTCATCAACTGGAAGGGCGTAGCCAGCAACCTCCTGCCCTGTGCGAGCCGAATGGTCATCAAACTTCCAGTAGCTCTCCTTCCAATCCAAACCATCCACAGCAGGTAGCCTGCGCGGGCGACACATGACCTCAAGGATGGTTTTGAGGTCATAGAAGAAGTCACCAGGCTCCAACCAGTGATCGTCGACCCCTGGCTGGGTCGGAGGAGCAGCCTCGGGCATCTGAACATCATCGTTCGCATCCAAGGTGAGGTCGATCATGTCAATGTCATCATTGCCCAAAGGCTGAAATCGATTTCCGGACATGAGAATCCCCAAAGATTAAGTCCCAGATCGGATCTGACCTGGTGCAAAACACAACCACGCAGGATAGTCACAAAACAGGCAAAATGCAGCCGGATCTGACCGCCCTTGCAACCCAGGAAAGAAACAAGGTAGAGACAGTCGGATCTGACCGCAAAACCACCCAAAAACAAATCGGCGATCGAGCACCACCACCGCCTCACCACAGTGAGGCCGGCGCCCTGAAGCTGTGATCCAGATGGCAGCGGGTCAGGAAATGTCAAAAGGCAAACAATGTGTAGTCACAAGATTAAAACAAACCAACCAACACAATCGCACTCCCTCGCACACTCAAACTAAAAAATCAAAAAAGGAAGTCATCAGTCGTACCCAGGACCACCTAACAACCATCCACCACAAAAAACCATCGAATCAACTCCCACAGCACCCAAGAAAATGAAGGCCATGTGAAGCCGAGTGCAAGCCCCTAGCCAGCCCTAGTTTGTATCGCCTTGCACCAGTCTGTATGCAAGTGAACCAGGTGAAACGGGGAAAAGGCAGACTTCTATACAAAGCGAAACTACAAACGAAATTTGCAAAATTTGCAAAGGCAACCAGCATCAGCGTAAGTATGCTGTCATGCAAGATACTGAAAGAGCCACTCACTCTAGAACGGCCATCATGGGTCAGGATGGGTGTCCCTCAGCAACTGATCAGTAGCACCATCGATCGCTTTGGCGCGAGCCACCTTCTCCTCCATGGTCTCATTTGCTGTGCGGATGTTGTGGAAGAGGTCATCTACCTGGCTCATGACGTGTCCAGCAGTGCAATGCGACGCCTGGGCCTGGCCCAGCAAAGTAAAAGCTTCCTCCATCTCCTTCTGGGCCTGTTTGAACAAGTCATGGGCAGCTCGGAACTGCTTAGCGGCACTCTCAAGCCTCTTCCCGGTCGACGCCTGGGCGAGGTTGGATTTGTGCTGTAATCGCGACACGGTTTCTTCGAAGCTTTTTCGCAGGGTTGCCGGGCTTCTCGCTGGAGTATTAATGATCGTTGCCACCGAACCTACGGGAGAGGCACTGGCTGTGGCCACTGTAACTGTAGGAGCCGACATCGGGGATGCAACCATCTGAATGTTGGCTGGTTGCCCATCGGAAACCCCCGGAGCAGGCACTGCAGGCAATGGTGCCTGTGCAACAGGGTCAGCCGGGCTGGTCGGGCTGGGACAAGGCAAGGTCTTAGCCTTAGGAACAATGGGCTGAGCAATCTCACCAGAGGTGACCGCGTTTCAGGGATCCATGCCCAACAAGTCCATTGTCCACGCAACCAGCGGAACTGGTCGCTCAGTGCCACCATCCTCTGGACCGAGAGACACATGAGTAAGAGCCGAGTCAGGGCTGACCTCCACCGGCTCATCCTTAACAGCCACCGGGGCCACACCACTTTTTCCATCACAATCAGGAACTGCCGAATGGGAGGTTGGCGGGTCGGATCTGACCGGCGGATCACTAGTGCTCAAGTGCTCTCCCTCCTGAGGCTGTGTCGGTGTCGTGGTCTCCATCGGATGCACATCAGGGGGCACAGGCGGTGCTAGACCAGCGCGCAACATTGAGTCAGCAGAGACTCTTGCCTTAGTCGCAGTGCCCGCAGAGACATCCTCTACCTTAGTTCTTTGTGCAGGCGGCATGGTGGTGGTCTCAGCAGCTCTCTTAGCAGCATCTTTGTCACCAGATCCCGTGGGCAACGCGGACACAAAACGTGCAGCAGCCCGGGACCTAGCCGCAAACATCTGTGAAAACGGATCCTGCGGCAATGCATTAGTACCCGTCAGGCTCTTGACGGACCCTCCCAAAGCACCAGCCTTGTTTACAGCAATTGTAGGTTCACTGATGATGCCTGTCGAATTGACATACCCTGGTTGGCCCGGGACCGGTGGTCGGTCAGGCTCCGGGGGTGGCCTGGACCCAGCCGTAAGGTGGGTTTGGAAGAGGACAATCCTGGCATACTTGTTCCCACCATCTTCAATGCGGCGGACCCCCACTTCATCTTCCTGGTACAGCTCAAAAGCAGCCACCAGGGTGGGGAGCCATCGATCCACGTACCAATTGGGACTGGAGTCTGACAAGCCTGATGAGGAGTCACAAATGACCACGCCCCACGTGGAGACCACAGCGTCAGCATGAAAGGGCCTCACTGTGCCCCCTGACATGGGAGTGAATCTCGATGTGCTGATGAGCAAGGGAGAGTTCAAGGTATCCCCAATGATCTGGCATGACTTGTGATACCCTGTATCGTTTTCCATCAGGCTCCGGCAGCACCAGCTTCATTCGATGGAGGGCGGTCACGGAAGTCCACCGTCGTCCCAAAACCGAAAAACGCTGGATCATGAGGGAGACGTCGAAGGGCCATGCACCGTGATCAAGTGGGGCTCCCTCCTCCTTTTGCTGGATCCACAGTCCACCATGAAATCGGACAAATTCCGTGGTGATGTCTTCCATCGGAGCAGGCAACTCATACCCGCGTGCAGCAAGGTCCGATAGAGGAATCGGACTGGCTTGACTGTCTTTGGAGATGCACAGGTTGTTGGCAGCACAGGGGAGCCACTCACCAGAGGAAGAGTTACGAGGAGGCATACTCCAAGCAAAATGCCACCACACGTCAAGGAGCAGAACGGATCTGTTCTGTATCCACTAACAAAAGTTGACCTCACCCAGCAAACAGGGCAGTAATGAGCCGATACGACCACGTCGGTTGCAGAACGGATCTGTTCTGGATTGAACCTGAGAAAGTCACCCGCACGAAGTCCTCAGTTCACCAAGGGCCCAAGGGTCACCGCAAAGTGCAGAAAGATGCAAACGCAGCTCAAAACCGGCAACGAGGGCGATGTTACCAGACCAAGGCCATGAGCACCGCGCCCCTCACAAGAACCAATGGCAACGGAGGAGACAGCCATCAAAGCAAAACAAGCAAACGAAAACATGCAACGAGAAACAACCAAGACCAACCACGGGAAAAACCCAAACAGCAGCCAAGGCAAAAAGCACCAACCAGCCAGCAACCAAGAGAAAGCAACCACCACACACAAGACCACAAAGAGCATCACAGGGGGTACCGAGGGACCACACACAACATCCACGCAGAGGACCAGGCAGAAGAAACAACCCAAAAATAGGGTAAGCAAGCCCACCCAAGACAGTCAAGCAAAACCCAAAAAGGGGTCAAGAAGAGACTTAATCATCAAGTTTACGGAGATACTGAAGCAGAGTATCATCAGCCGCATCAAGGAGTGTGCGTTGAATCTCAACCCGGTGCCACTCAACAAGAGGCCATAGTGGCCGAGGGTCACTAGCAGTCCGCGCGCCAGCCACCATGGGGCCAGGAGGCAAAGACAACAAACTAGCAACCTGTTGCCTCTTCTGCGTGAGGCTAACAAAAGACAATGCATGCGATTCCAAAGGAAGATCCCAACTTTGAAAGATTCTTTGTTCAATAGCCTTTAACAGGACGATGTCAGGGGCCGGAGAGATCCAAAGGCCATCATGCAACCATATGCAGGAAGAGATCCGTGAGCCCTGTTGGAGCCCCTCAAGCAACCTAGTCATGATGGACACTTCAAACTGTTCCAAGGTGCGGAAAGCACTAAGGTGGCAAGCCTCATCCAACTGACGAATGCGGGGGCCAAACTCCAAAGCAATTCTTTTGCCAGCAGCGTGAAGCTGTTGAGCAAGGGCAAGGAAGTCAAAAGGCAGATCAAGCGTCACATGGTGCCGTGACCATGCAATCAACTGCTCTGTGCTTCCATTGAGGGCGACCAATGGCCATTTCTTTACCACAGTCTCGAGACTGCTTTGTGGACAGCCGAGAGCTGAGAACCGCCTCCTCAACATGGAGCGTAAGTCAACCACAGGGGGGAAAGAGCCTCCAATTCCTAACTTGGACTGAGCAAGACGCCTCGTGAGTTCATAGAAAGCACCAATCAGATCGATTTCAACATGGGAGTGGCCAAACAGCAACAACCTGAATTCACGTGGAAGGGACTGTGCAGAGTGACCATGGGCATACAATCTCCCACGATCATCAACCACCCTGGCGGTGTATGGAACCGTGAGACCATTGTGCGCAGCCCGCAAGGCAATCAAGTATTGGCTACACACATTTGCCTTCGTTGGGTTCTGTTGCATCCATGCAACAAGTTCCGCACAGTTAAGCTTCCAGTCAGAGTGTTCCCTCAGCAGCAGGACAGGCCGGACAAGCCGGGTGGGCGGCACACCAACCGTGAAACCAAAGAACAGGGCCCGTTCCAGCATTCCAGACCGGATCTGGTCTGAAATATCCAGTCTCCCATCATGGTACACACTGTCGGGGTTTGTTCGTGCAAATGCACTCGCTTCACCCGCCAGAAAATCAGCGACCTTGTTCGCTTCACGTGGCAGGTATGTTAGGTGTGCCTTGGGAAAGTGCCGAGCGCGAAGCTCCTGGATGTGTTCAATTGTCTGGACGAGCTCCGCCCGCCGAAACCGCCCATGGCCAGCAATGTGCCTCAGTAGGGGGAGGATGTCCCCTTGTATGATGCATCTGCCAGGGTCATACTCATCAGTGCCATCAATGATATCGACCAAGTCCACAACGCCTTGCTCCAAAGCAAGAGACTCCGCGACAATGTTGTCAGCACAGGACTGCAGTGCAGTTGCTTGATAATGGAGCAATTCAAGCTTATCAGGCCATATAGCAAAGATCGCCGACCCTGCACCGCCAACCCGTGAATCGGCATGCGCACTCCCATCAAACTGAAGAAGGAGCCCAGGCCGATGGTCAGGGGGTCTAGTGGGATTCATGGGGCACGGGGGTCTCAAATGTTCACCTGTGGCCAATGGGGCAATTGCCTTAATGAGGACATGTGGTAAGCCATCCCGACAGTTGCACCACTCGGTACTGATGTTCGGTGGTCCCACTGGATTCACTGGGACAGACATCAAAGCAGTGACCAGAGGGTCAGCAATAGACAGCGTGGCGATATGCTCGTGGCTCTGCACGTTACGCCGTGTTACCACCTGACGATCTGGCAGCGTAGCTGCCGCAGGATGCAACGGTTGAACCGTCGTAAGTTCAACTGCTTCACTATCAAGACGGCAAGTGGAAGCTGTGCTTGGGATGTCAGGAAGGTGAGCACCAACTAGAACACTGGGCCACTCCCGTTGGCGGTCCTTTAAATCCGGAGGCAGCTGTCTAAAAACAGCGCTGCCAAGCATGCTAATCCATCGCTTGAGGGAAAAAGCAGGTGCCCGTTGATCATGCCTCATAGCACCATGCTCCCGTAGCAAGATACGAAACTGGTGCAGGATCACCGGGCAGATTGCAACATGCCGTTTTGACAAGTGAGCAATATGCGAGATGCAGGCACAATGTTCAGAGTGAGGGCAGAGGTGACGGGCAACAACCAGCGGAACGATGCACCAACGAGATCAGTGCCCAATTGAATTGTCACCAGAACCGCAGGCAACACAAGGCTCCACCTCAAGTGCATTGACCGCAGGAGGCTCACATCCCTCTTCTTCACGAAAGCAGTGAGGCAAAGCCCGTCGAAGGGCAGGAGGCACTGTGACACACCAGGCCAGGGCGTTATCGGGGGTAATCTTGCACGTGGAGATGCATTCCTCACACAATGGTTTATACCCAAGGCCCCAGGGATAAGTGCGAGTATCGACTCCACATTTGCAACAACAGTCCGTGCCCTGAGTGCCATGGGTAACACGAAGCCACAACGTGTCATCATCATCCTCACTGAAAGCCCAACGAAGGGCAGCAAATCTAGCAATGCCGTTGACTTGCCTTTTTGGTACGTCACTCAAAAGGGACAACCAGCGAAAGTCAACTCCTCCTGTCGGGCCGTTACGCCCAACCCGAGCTGAAACATAATCACGGGCCCGGACGACCAGGGCAGCATATGCCACTTTCTTAAAGGCAGACAAAAACCGACGAGTAGCCACACCCTCCGACCTCGGATCTGCGTCAGAAGAGAAATTAACACTTGGGGGCTCAACACTGAAAACCAACTTTGCCAAACCGTTCTCACAACAGCTTGATGTCTGGACATGGGTTGACCCTGAGCATCATCCATCATACCTAGAATGCTGATGTCACCCCCCCTCCTGACATACAGCCCAAGAACACTCACAGTCAGGCAAACTGCAGGATCCGTGAGAGGTGCGATGCGCAGCCATCGGAAGATGGGTGAAAGATGTTGCTGCTGGATCCAATGCCGGCCAATCACCAGCCGGATTGCCTGCTGCTGCAACCATCGAATGTCATTGGGAGTGAAACCATGATAGGATGTATGGTAGATGACATAAGATGAGAATCCGATAGATCTAGCCATGACAGAATGGCCTGGATTTGCAAAGAGCTTCGATCGATGCGTAACCTTGGCCACTGCTTTGGGATTTTGGGTCCGGAGGCCCACCTGACACTGTACGGGTGCCCATTGGTCACCCTGAAGGTACCAATTGCCTAGCAAAGTGAGACCAAGGGCTGGTGCTTGTCCAAGCAGGATATGGGATCCGTAACCAGACTGGTCAAGGCAGTGAAGCTGATCACCGGTCAAAGCAGCAGACTAATCCTCGAGCATGCACCATGCAGGGTAGCATGCCCCTGCAACTCGTGAACCCACGCAAACTCAGGATGGTCGTCTAAGCGGCAAGGACGGAAGGGATGTGAATGGGTGACAGCAGCAACCTTCCAACATGTGTGGGGATCAACTTGAATCCCTGCGGACCGGAGACTATCCAACAAGCTTCCAACATCACCAAGCCAGGTCATCGTACCCCCAACGTCACCAGCCACTGTAGTGTCATCGACATAACCCTGGACATTAAGAACCCCTTGGATGCTATTCAGGGCACACAGGATAGGATCCATGGCAACGCAAAACAGCAAAACAGAAAAGGATTGCCCCATATCAACACCCACATGGATCCTTCGTGGGGGCAACAGACGACCTTGCACCTTGTGTCGCACAGCCCGCCCAAACAACACATAACATGCATATCGGCACACCCACGATGGAGCTCCACGTCGACGGAGAACTTGAAGGATCCAAAAAGGGTTAACACGTTCAAAAGCCTTGGACAGATCAAGTGAGAGCGCCACCGTGGCGGCTGGAGAGTCGAGAGTATCCTGCAATGCAATGACTGCTCCTTGTGGTTCCCGGAACACGTTCAACAGTGTCTGGGCTGGATGAAGATACGGTGCTAGCATCTTGACACAGTGGGCAGCAACGGCACAATCAAGCAACCGCTCAAAGGTCGAAGGCATGCCCAGGGGCCGAAAGAAATTGGCCGTGGGTCCCAGTTTAGCCTTAGGAATCCAAACACCAACGGAAATGGGCGGAAGGATCTTTCCGTCCATGATCGAAGCAAAGTGGGACACCAGTGCCGTGACAGTGGCAGATGGCCAGACCCGCCACGCAGCATATGGGATACCATCAGGACCAGGTGCCGAATCTTTGGAATGCAAGATGGTCCAAAGATAATCATCTTCAGAAGGTGGACTAAAAGCAGGGAACCACGACTCTTGGGAAGAGTACCGCTCCAGACAGGAGGACCATGCAGGGTCATATTCTACAGGTTGCTCAAACCAAAAGGCACGAGTGCCAGCATGGCAGCATCCAACTCCGCAGAGGAGCGACAAGGCACTCCACGTGCATCCAAGATTGGTCCTGGGTAGAACATAGTGCGTGGGCATGTGTCACGCATCCGTTGCCAGAACAGCGCCTGGGTGCCCAGACCTCGTAAGCCACTGCCGAGAGCACAAGGAGTGGGTCTGTCAGCTTCAGCCAAGTTCATCATGTCAATGATCTCAAAGCTTTGACACAACATAGCCCTGGGCACATGAATGTGCGCCCCTCTCTGAGCAAACTGGGACGGACCCGGTGGTACATAGCCACGCAGTGCCCGGAGGAGGTCGGTCCACTGATGCCGTGGGATCCAAACCAAGGGTGTGCCAACACGAAGTTTCTTGCGTAAGAGACGAAAGCATCCATGACCCTTATGGGTACCCGGGGACGGTTGCGACCTCCACCAAGCCCAAATCACGTCCTGAAGCCGAAAAAAAGTTGGGGCCGGTTCACCACTTAAGGCCCGGTGCAACTCTGCCACCCCAAGCTCAGGCACACGGTAATCGCCATTAACCAGGTCCCTCCTAAACGCAGACGTAGGAAATACCTCATGAAGAGGATCAGCGGGATTCGAGCTGACCTTCGGCTTGCTCTTGAAGTCAATGAGCAATGTAGCATGACCCTGTACATGAAAGTGCTTCTGAGTGCGGATTGAGACCTGAAAATGTTCGTGGCAAATTCCGTTGGAAGGAACCAGGACGCGGTCAAGACAACTAGCTCTGTCATCAAAGAAGAAGGTGGGCAGAAGAGGGTCAACATCAACTGTGCCGCTAGCCGCCAACAACTGGTTCCAAAGGTCAGTGTGAGTGGCATCCGCACGATTGAAATCACCAACGATCACGAAATCCGAGGCGGATCCCAAAGTAGGGAGGATGTCAACAAGCAAGGACAGGTCCCTACTTTTATGGTTTTCATGCAAATACACGTTAATAAGCCAGACCTGTGATGTACGAGTTGCAATGCGGAGGGCAAGCGCTCTGGAAGGAATTAGGACCCTCGTGTCAAGAACCTGAAACCCACATGGCACTATGGTAGCGACACCCCCACTCCAACCTCCTCCCTCTGTGCAGCAGTCGAGTGACAGGATACTCCAGCAAACTGATGCCCGACCGCGTTTTCAACCCCTGGCTTCCACCGGGTTTCTTGCAAACATACAGGTCCCCGGCGTAGAGCAGCTCGGACAACTCTGGCCTTGGGGTCAAGTGTGAACCGTTGAGGCGACCAGCTATTCAAGTTCCAAGATAAGACTGACCGGATCTGGACAGCCTGATCTTGTTTGATCGATTTACGAAAGGCAAGCAAAGGCGGGAACCACACATCAAGGAGGTCCCATAAGAGCTGAAGAAAGGCAGACTCAGTGAATCCACTGGTTAAGCTCAGAGAGTCAAATTTCCATTGGGAAGCCCAAAATGGCAGGGGAATGGCTTTCCACGAAGTGTGTGCTTCAAGCAAGTAAGGAAGGAACCCCAGATTATTGAACCGCAACAGGGATCGAGGACATGTCAACCCCTGTGAGTCCCGGTATGCACTGGCAAAAACGCGGCTAAAAGATCGGCACATTGAACGGATCGTGATGGCTGGCAACTCACCTAACATCATCATGCGTCCAAACCGCCCCTCTCCGGGGGGCGAGTAAAGCCACCCACGATCCTTCCACCAGACAAAAATGCATGGTTGTGCCTCAGCCGCGCGTAGGTGATCCAACAAGGTGCCAGCAAGAGAGGGAGGGCGGGTTCCATGCACCGTCTCACTCATGTTAGGGGCCGCGCACCCGGACAAGATCAATTGAGGAGCAGACAGGATCTTGTCTGCTGAAAGAATATGCTTCGACATGGCGGACCAAGTGTCGAAATCGGTGAGGAAGAACAATCCGCACCGAATACCCTCATTGTCAGGCCTCAGGGGCATTAGCCGCCGGAAAGCCGCAACGCTCAGACCAACAGCAGTGGAAAAAGCGACTCCTACAACATCCAAAAAGCTTGGTGGCACCAAGGATCGATGGTGGGGGCAGGTTGGGTGGAGGTCAACCGCAACCGCAGTACACATAGCACAGAGCTGAAACTGCAAAGGCCGTCGAGAGGGCAAAAATCCCCACCCAGGAGCTCCCCCTCCAGGTTGGAGCAGTATTCCTGCCACCTGGGAATCAGGCAAAGGGGCCGCCAAGGACTGTGGTACAGCAGAACTAAACCATATAGCCGGCATCTCAGGCAGCTTGATGTCCAAAGGATCGTACGCAGAGTACGCAACCGTACAGCCTGCGACCTGACCGCTGTGCACCGTGAACATCACAAAGGTGAGCCACCGAGGACAGGGTCCCCAATGTAGAGCATCCAACCCGAGTTGCCAGTGTCGATCCACACCAACACACCAGGAGCCTGAGGTTGCAGTGGTTCTTGTTGCAGAATGAGGAACAAGTTGCGAGCCACTTCTTCCCAGGCAGTCGGTGAGGGAGTCAACAATGGAAGAAGGGTATCCCGTGCGCGTGTCGACGGACCGTCCTTGTCATGAAAAAACAGCCCGAGCAGGTCATGAACTGTTTTCGAGGACGCATCAATCCAGTGGGAGTTGTATGCAACCACTTCCAAGTTGGTGCGCAACAGGTAGTCTCTACATGGGATCGGAAGAGTGGTGCTGATCACACTATCACCAGTCGGTACGAAGACCCCAGTGGCCCGCGTAGCAATCTTGGCACCGGTCGTTGGAGTCACTGGAGGCATTGGGCAATTCTCCAATTGCTGCAGCTGACTGATGGCCACATCAGGCATAGGGTTGTTGCCCGCAGTGGTGGGGACGTGGTGCCGACTCTTGGCCTTTTGCATCACCCCATCAGGGAGACAATGATATTGTTTTCGCACTTCCACCGGAGAAGGAATAACGAGGTGTGAGGAATCCGTGTCTGAACAACATGCCACTTCAAAAGCCCAATCTTGAAAGTCAGTAGCATCCCCGATCGCCGCCGCAATGAGGTCTGGGTGGAAGCTGTTTCCGCAGTAGTCCCGCACAACTGCCTCTGCAGATGTATGGAGAGAGTATGCCGCCTGCAAACGTAACAAAGTGATCAGCAAGGCCAGCCACCTGAAGTACCTCATCGCCAGAGAGAACCCTAAACGGGAGCCGATTGAACTTGTTGTGGAAGATGGGAAGCAGCCGGAGGACATATCCATCCTTCGTGGTGTTAGCCACTTGGTTCCGGTTAATGAGCATGTCCAAAAAGGCACGCCAAGCTCGTGCCCACATAGGAGGCAGAAACTTCTCCCACTGAAGCCGAGGAACTTTCCCGACCAAGTCCATCTGACAGGCTAGGAGGAAGCCCTCTCGACCGCCCCAGAACTGATAGTCATACAACAAGGAAGTGGGTTGGTATTGAATCCAGGACAGTTGAAGGAACCCATTCGGGTGCACTGCACGTGTTCGAAGGAGAGGGTCCAGTGGGATTGTCTTCCCACTGAGAGTCATCAACAACCCAAAACTACCTGAAGCAATCTTCTGGCGAATGACAGGAGTGGTCTTACTCTTGAAGTTACGGAAAAAGTATCGATCCCTCCAAGCCGGTGTATAGTCAGCAAGGTCCCACCTGCCTTGAGCGGATGTGTCCGTCACACTAAGCCGCAAAGCATTGCCTCAAGGTGTTCCTTCAGCATGGACCCCGCATTCTCAACAAGAAAACGCACTCTCACGGGCCCCAGGCGGATCTGCAGGAGCCAAATTGCCAAATGAACGTAGTAGAACAGAGAACTGGTAGGGCCAGTCAACCCCAGAAGGCCTTTCAATTCGCCTGCCAGGGTGAGGTCTTGACAAGGTGATCCAGCCACAACAAGCCATAAGGCATCCGGGGCCAGCGCAACAGCCTCAGACAACTTGCGAGCACCCTGGCGAAACAGAGTGCGAACATCACGGAGGTAGAGGGCCTGCGTACCTGTGGAAAGCTGCACCCAACGCTCATCTTCGGCAAGGCCAAACTGGTCACACACAAGTTGGCGGAGGACAGCGTCCTGTTCTGCAGCAACAAAAACTCTAGGGGTGCCCCCATATTGACGAATAACAGTAGGGAGAACAGACCCTACCCCATCAAAAAGGCTAATGACGCCTAGGTTGAGCACATCAGGTGACTGCGATCTACGTGCATCGTCAGCTGAAAGCACCACACTATCCGACGCTCGTTTGGATGGAGGTCCATGACCGGATCTGGTCACAGCAGCATCTACATTGTCAACAGCCGCGGTGGGGGAGACATTGGGTGGTGGTCCATGACCGGATCTGGTCACAGCTGCATCTGCATTGTCCACTGCAGGGGCGGGGGAGGCAAGGACTTCAACTGGTGGGGTCGGTTCCATGGAAATGTCAATCACTTGCGGCGGAGCAAACCCCTCACCAGCCTGGCCGGATCTGGCCAAAGGGTAGGATGCAATCTTTCACTACCAACCCCAGACCCGGCAAAGCCCAAAGGGAGCACCTGTGAAGGTTCCATACCTTGCGGGGGAACCACAGCCTCATTCGCCTGGCCGGATCTGGCCGCGAGGTGGGGGGCAACATCATCACAAGGGCTACCTGCCACAGCACTCTCAGAGGAAGGTACCTGAGGGGGACAGTGACCCTGATCAAGAACCCGTGCCTCCGAGTTGGTATGTGAGCCAGAGTCGAAATCTCGATGGCCCTCAACATGTTCAACCGCTGCTTGGACCCCGTGAGGGAGAGGTCTCAGGGAACTCCTTCCCTCATCATTTTCATGTGGGGGGGACCCACAGAACATCGGATCGATGAGCCACCACCAGCACTGAGCACCACGGGGACATCAGCCACGGTATTGGGTACAGCAGCAAAGGACTCATCACGAGGGGGGCCACGAGAGGAAGGCACCTCCGCCTGCCCACCAGGCACCGTCTCTTGACTGGGTGTGGCTGCATTTGCCGTTGCCTTCGCACGTCGCTTCCGTCGGGAAGCCACTTGTTGCTGTCTGGAGACTGAGGGAATGGCAACTCCAAGGGACTGAGGCCGTGCACGTGGTGGGGGTGCATGAGGAGGCTGAAACATAGGATAAGGTAGGATGTCAGCATAACTCACGGTATTAACATCATCACCAGACTGGAGCCAGATACCGACCAAGGTGCAAGAGGTCCTCTTGGGTAGCTCCCATGTTTTCCAAGGAACCGTGGGGCAGAATGGGGAAAAAACCATGAGATCATCACCCACTGACCGACTAAGGACAAAGTGAGAGGCCTCAGTAGCTGTTACCGCCAAGTCAACGCCTCGCCCAAGTAAGGCCACAACCTTATAGGGCCAAGACTCAGAAGCAGGGTCACCTGGGAAGGACACAACCTGATGCAACAGTGTGGTGAAAGACTCAAGGGGAAGGGAGCTGGGGACATGTCGGCCAAACAGGACGGGTATACACCTTCCAACTCGCAGGACTTGCAAGGTGATTTGGGGACCAGTGTGACAAACTTCCGCATGGGCCTGTGTGTTATCATGATATCCATGCTCAAAGAGTGGCCAAGCCTCCTGTAGCAATCCCGCGAGAACTTGAACAGGCGACTCATTGCCTGTCAATTGGAGCGCGGACATAACTTCATCCGGTACAAAGTATGCAATCACCGGAACTTGCATGGCAGTGTCACAAACCCCACAATAAACCTGAAGGGATCCAAAAAAGGACTCAACATCACTCGGGGAGATGCAAGACCCAATCTTGTGCAAGGCTTCCAAGAGAATGGCTGGCCGACTTAATGGCAGCATGCGAACATCTTGATACGTGGCAAGGGCGAGCATGAAACAATCCCGGTCAAACACCTGTGACCCCAATTGGACCTGAGAGTGCGTGAAGTTCCAACTTGAAAGCTTAATGCATGAAACCACGACATCCCTCAAGTGGCCATTAAACTGTGAGGGGGTACAGGGTGCTAAGCTGATCAAGAAAAAAGCAATCAAAGGACAATCAAAGAAAGAGTCTGGCTTGGTGGAGTAGGCAGCCGCAAAAGGTGCCAGCTCAGAGGGGCACTGTCCAAATGTTGTGATCTGCCAGGTTTGGGCAAGTTGGCGAAACTGTCGCTCTAACAAGGGCCCCTTTGGATGCGCAAACAACACAGTCCTGGGGTCATTGTCGTCGATCTCAACATCAGAATCACTGTCCAGAAACGGCAACTGAGTAACACTCTCAGGTTCAACCAATCGAGGCGGAGGCCCATCAGCTGCATTGGCACGCAACAATCGAACAATTGGGGGCTCTTGCAGAGGACTTACTTGGGGATTCGGCGAGGTTTCACCAGGTGCGGAACGAAGTGAGTGCGATTGGCCTGCAATCAACGCGGCAGGACGACAGCTGGTGTCAACACGAGGTGCTGTGATAGCTCTAGGGGGGGTAGGGATCTCTACCCCAGCATTGCCAAGATTGTCACCGCACCCTCCACCCGGTGCTGGCCGACTGGTAGGGGGCGCCAAAGCCCCTGGGTCATCACCTGGGCGAGGTCTAGCGACAGTCGAGCTGGAGGCCATCAGGGGAGGAGCACCACCACCAGAGTCACCACCCATGTCCACGTCATCAACATTGGCTTCAGCAGGTGTGGGGGGGAGGGGATCCATACTAACATCCTGTGGCATGGGTTTCTCTGCAGGAAACGGAGTAGGGCGCCTATCAGGAGGTGCGTCTGCATCACTGCCATCGGAAAAGGTTGTTGGTACATGCAGTTTACCAACTTGTGGGAGGTTGGAACTATGTGCATGGTTGGAGGCACTGGTGGGCTTAGACCGAGGGCGGTGAATCCCATCAGGATTTGGCAAAATAGCAACCTCAGTAGGGAAACACGAAGCACTGATTTCAAGCAATTGCCCTGGCGAGACCCCGGGGGGAACCCACAGCTGCACCATGCATTCAGTAAACACAATAAGTTCCAAGGAGGAGGCAGTGATGACACCGATCTTACCCTTTTGGGTGGTACACTGTTTGAGTAAATGTCTGCCACTCTTCAAAACATAGAGAAACCACCTCCATTCTTGCGTAACATTGGTCCTACTGGCAACAGTGTGCTGAGTAGGGTCTGGAGGTATGACCATCTGGGAGCGGCGTTCCTGCAATTCAAGTGGCACTTCACGTGCATGGTCATGTCTATTGAGGACATCTTCCAACACCGAACTCAACCGACTATATGACGTAGGGCGAGGAAAAAAGAACCATGGAGCAACCTCAAGACCAAACATGAGTTCTGTGTTTCCGCCTAAGACAATGTCTCGGACGTGTGCGAACCTCATATGGGAGGCGGGGCTCTGCTCGCGAAAGGCAATGGTGTTCCTGCGACAGTCAAGATGTTGGGACTGGTTGAACATGAGGTTTTGCCAGTGCTGCCTTTTGTTCTCTGCTTCCACAGCAGGACCTTTCATGATAGGTCGCATCGGAACACGTCCACGGTGTCGGATCTGACCCGCAAACCGGTCCATCCCAAACTCAGTGGGCACTTGAAAGTCTACTCCGATTGGCACAGCATCAACTAGATCACGCGGGAGGTCAAAAAGCAAGCACTTCTTTTCAACTCCACCGACAATGATAAAATCAACCTGAAAATTAGCAGCATTGCACAAGCTTACAAGGTGCGAGCAAACAGAATGTTGTGACAGAGTGGACGCCTCTTGGGCATCAATCAACTGCTGCAGAACATACGTGCCTATAGTCGAAAAGCCAAAATCAATCTGAACCGGCACCCATGGGATGCATCCAAGCGCCGAAACATTGGCGCGAATGACCAGGCGATCACCTCTAGCCAAGGCCCTCTCGCCGAAGGGGAGACTAACATTCATGTGAAGAAGCTGCAAGCGAAGTTGGTTGACAAAACTGCCACTCCCTTCAAGAACCAATCGGGTGGCGGACAGAAAATAATGTCGGATGCGCAAATCCCTCAACGTGTTCACGACTTGTTCAATTTGACCCGGCTCAAAACCCCGAAGGTCAAAAGTGCTAAATTGATAGCTCATGTCATATGTCGTACGCTCCCATGGTACCATCTGTCTGACTTGAACTTCACCAAGCATACACTGCATGGCCTGTTCAACAATTTCATTGACACAGCGACGGTAGTCATGGGTGGAGGCAGCATGAAAATAATGGACTCGAATAGACATCGATTCAATGCTACCAGTTCGATGGAAACAGCCATGTTTTTGATCAGTAGAGACTGACCGCACACATCCAAACTGTTTCAATCTTTCAATAAGCTGGGTTTCCACAACAAAGTCTCTTGGCAAGATGAAGTCATCGAGGAAAAATTTGGGAAACCATTTGATGAGAACGTTCTCACCAGCTGCAGGCTCATGAGCATACAACTCAACCAAAACCGGAACGTCTCTTTCTTTGACCGTACTTCCCGGCCGAAAAAGCTGGGCGATAGATGTAAGAAAGATCTTATCTTCACCAAGGAAGTCACATACTCGGATCATGGCTTCCTCAGCCGTATAATGTTTGTTGATTGACAAGATAAGGTAAGTACGCTGTGAGGAATCCTGCCTGCTTCTCAACAACTTGGTGACCGTATACTTGGCAGGAAATAACAAGCACAGGGCATGAATACTTTCATTCATCTCGTCAGCATCATCATAAGTCACTAATCGAGTATGATCAGAAGACGTGAGCTCACTCGGATGATGCGCCACAACAACGAGATCAGTGAGAACCGTCTCGACAAGATCTACCGCCAGCTGTTCATCACCCATGTTGCGCAGTAAAGCAACAAAGCTGACAGAATCCTTCAACCTCAAGCAGGATCCCCTTCGGACCAATTGCAGGAGAAAAGAAGATAAAATAAGAGTTCGGATCTGAACTCAAGCTGCGAATAAGAACAACGACAAGATAAGAGTTCGGATCTGAACTCAAGCTGCGAAAAAACTCCCTGAAAGAAATCCGCAGTAATATAAGATCGGATCTGATCTTACACAAACCAAAAAAGAGGTCACGAAAAGCCGATCGAACTTGGGCAAAAACACAAGAAACGAGGTTCGGATCTGAACCCCTTATCAAAAACAGTACGAACCAACAAAAACCGTGACCAAGACAAGACAAGACGTTGACCTTCTCTCACAGTGGAGAGACCCTACAGCGCTCTACCGGTTCCCACTATTACAGACCCATAACTTTCGCTTTCGCAACAGAGGCAGAAGAGTCCCAACTCTTCACCACCGTCACTACTCACTACTAATTGACACTGTGACTTTGAGCCGATACAGCTTGAGCCAATGGCTACGGAAGTGTATTCGTGTCAGAATCATCTTTTTCAACACCTATTGTCTTAGCCTGTTTTATTACGTACAGTCCATTCACTGTTTCTCCAAAAAAGATTTGCAACCGTTATACCTGGCAATGGCTGACTTTGTTTTGCAACGACGGTGGTTCCCGGCACGTTTCCGTCCAGGCCTCATGCGATGGCTCAAAATTGGACCCTTGTTAGATCCTCACTTGATGCATGCAGTGGCTCTTTTGGGTTTTTTTTCATCGTAGTGGTGGACGCATTGCTCATCTTCCACCCAATATCCAAGAAGCCTCACGATTAGAACAACAAGTTGAAAAAATGTGGGTGTCTCTCCAACCGATGCTTACCTCCACTCAATGTCAGCAGCTATATGGTTTGGAAAGATATATAAGGCAACCGGCTACCTTGGCACATAAATTCAACCAGATGCTTAAGTCTATGGTGATACCATCACTAGTGGCGGAGGCACAGGACTTCATTCCCTTGCATGTACTACTACGCCCTCTTTCGCCTTTCTGGATTGGATGAGCACGCAAACGGTGCACCTGATGGGTGCGGTCCCCAGATACTCAGTCTTGCGATGGGCCTTAGGGGAAGATTGTGACTTATGGTTCACATTGCGTATAACTCCAGACATGCCAGTTTCACGTACCAATCCATGCTTCATTTGTGGACAACCGGCTAGAATTACCCGTGTGGGCCTGCCAAAGGTGCGCTGTGTACTGACTGTTGTCCAAAACGGCACCCTGGTATTTGATCAATATGTCTAGCTCTGATCGTTGGTGCTCTCAGCATGTTCCTGAGGCCCCAGCACATCTTGACAAAACACTTGAAGCAATCATGGCAGTTGAACATCCAATTCCTGAACAGCTTCTGGCCGTGCCCGTTGCGCAACGCAGGGTCTAATATTGGACACTATTCTCCGGTGCCACATTTAGTGTCCAATGCCCTGATACGACCCAAGCAATGGCTGCAGCTGGCATGGGATAGTCCGCAGTCGCACATGATTGGCATTGTTCAATCGCATCTGCTTTTCCATGTACGAAGGCTGGTAAGAGAACGTGGTTCACTATCCCCGGGTCATGTGGAGATCCACTCTCATGTCCACTGCCTGCCGTGAGTTAGCTCGCCGGGTGTGGGAGTCTCTTCCGGGCTCCATTGCATTGCTGATAAACTATGGACTCCACCAGGCTTTCAGCGCTCTGCCTGCACCTCACGTGCTCATCTGATGCTTGCCAGAATTCCGACAGTCCATATTGAATCCGCCATCTTGCCTAAATCTGGCTTGTACACATCACAATCAGTTCCAATGCTGGATGAACACAACGAAGAGCGACATAACATTCAAACAATGAACGCAGTAACCTTGGCAGGCGCCACAGCGTATGCCAGTTTTATTTTCACTAACAAACCACAAGACGATGGGGAAGAATCATAAACCCAGACCCACAAGACGGTGGGGAAGGATCATATACATAATCCCGTATTGAAATACAAATATATACCGTCAGGTATAA
>Ga0126342_10004660_pt1 | contig 23550 bp, 25 predicted proteins | sample Cyp1metagenome_FD_92528 | JGI IMG/M metagenome (GOLD analysis project Ga0126342, IMG submission 92528) | Coral microbial communities from Lord Howe Island, Old Settlement Bay, Australia - Cyphastrea 1 metagenome | ecosystem: Host-associated > Invertebrates > Cnidaria > Coral ...
TCTGAGGTCAAAGGTTGAAGACAAACCGGCAGATCAACCTGAGTGCTGCGCCCCGGGTCATCAGAATGTCTTGCAACAACTTCTGATGTTAGGCAATGGAGACTCTCCTCCTTGTATTCCGAAGCATGTCTCGTGTGTTGAGGCAAGTTGTTTGCTGATGCCATCTACTTCTTTGGTTTGTAGCTTCTGTTTCCTGTAGTGCTTTCTATTTTCTCCGAGCTGTGTTTGAAATGCTACATTGCTTGCAAAAGGGACTGTCCACCGCTGCTGTGGTAGCACTGCCACTGTGACATCATAGCATCCTTGGATCATGGCGGTACGAATGCCCCACATTTTGCGGGAACCATGGTTCCAACCCAATGATGTTCCCCACTTTATATGACCAATGCCAGGGCTACTTTGGATGCCTCCATTTTTGATGGAACTGATTATATTGATTTTAGACTATGTTTTTTATTTTTGTTTTTATTATGTTGTTTTCTATTAATATGTTTATTTCCATATTATACACGCATCATGCAATTATTCGGCTAAGAATCCTGTGAATATGGTGGATAGCCATGGCCTACATTTTGGCCACATCATACTTTCTGGTGTGTAGTTCCAAAAGTTCTTTGCATGCCATTCCTATTTGCTGACCTTACGCCAAATGACCTGTATGTGCATTGGTTGAGAAACATCTTGGACTATTCGTGCTCAAAACTTCTACAATTCGAAACTTCAGACCCCGCAAGCCGCAGAGGTAGATTGCAGCCATCTAATTTCTTGAGCACTTAAATCTACAAACGAATCCATTCCCCAAAAATAACCCAACCCCTCAGACACCCTGGTTGACAACTGGATTTCTGCATTTTGGGATCCCATCATTCTTACTTCAACCACCCTGGCCCAGCTTACTCCAAGGTCCAATGCCGACAGCCAGAAGAAAGAAGCCGAGTTGCTTGGAGCGATGGTCTCCGACACGTAAATACGTTGGTGATGGAATATGGGTTTAAGCAACACTCAAATTACATGTGTTTTTGGTACCCCCTCGAAATGGTGACTCACGTATTTTTTGTTGTTCATATTTATATATATATATATATTTATTTGTTCATCGTTTTACCTATAAATGGCCATTGAAAAGGTGTATATATATATGTATATATATATATATATATCCATATAATTGTATATATATATATACACACCCTTTTCAGTTTTCAGATTTCAGATACACCCGTTTCTCAACTTGGCTTACTAGCAGTAGGCGCCAGTAGGCGTTGTATCAACTGGCCAAATGGTAACTTGGGGTCCCCCAAAAGTTAGGAATTCACCAACTTGTGGGGGTATCAAGATGGGGATGGGTCAAAGGCTCCGATCGCCTGCAGATGGATTCAGAGATTCTCGAGACATGAACCATTCGACATATACATATATATATACATATACATATACATACATATACAAATATATATATATACCATATGCATATATATATAATTATTATGTATATTATATCAATAATGAGTCAATCTGACATATGGAGGTGTCCTAAGTCATGGTGGCTCCATACGCCACTGGCGGTCATCCAAGGAAGCCAGACATATCTCAGCGAAGACAGCATGGAGCCCTGGCTGTGGCTGTTGTTCGACACGAACAGCGAAAATTTCATTCTTATATGCATTTATATTATATATATAATGTACTATATAAATGTACTCATATGCACTATAAATGTACTATATTTATAATGTATTTTCATTATTTTACTATAATGTACGATCTGATTATGCATAATGTACTCAGAATGTACTATCTGACTATAATATTTCTTATATCATATAGTACATTTCATAGCACACATAAAAATTGTAATAGTCTATTGTATACACATGTCTACTATTATTTTATGATTGTTGGTTTGGAACATGGATTTTATTTTCCATATATTGGGAATGTCATCATCCCAACTGACGAACTCATATTTTTCAGAGGGGTAGGTATACCACCAACCAGATATAGATGGGTGTCAGTAGGGGTCGACCTACCTCGGTTGTGATTAGTTGTGATCCCATTCGACGACATCATCTGTGCCATGTTGGAGACGCCTCTATGACGCCTCAATCACATTCCTTTTTCGTTGACATTGGTCGGAAAAGAATATCTCCAAATTCACCAGACATGGAATGTCTAAACCCTCCAAAACTGAAGCTTTGTAAACCTTACTAGTGCCAAACGTAGGGAATGGATGGGAATTGGGGTTGCTGGGATGATTATTAATAGTTATTATGGATCACTCCCTCATTCCCTACGTTTAGCACCAGTAAGTCATTGACTTCACCAGACACCGGGTCCATTTTTTTAATAGAAATGACCGGTCCATTTCTGGTCGGGCCTGAACCCCATAAAATACGTAGTTTCGTTTCGTAGCTTCCAGTAAGATCGAAAAGTCAAATCCAACTGAACGTTACTAACCTATATAGAAACATATATATATATAATTATGTATATATATAATATGCACTTAAAAGTCAATTCCTACTGAACTAATGAAAATCAACATGATGGGTCTATATGTTTCATTTTTTTTCGGGCCGCTTTCGATATCTCCAGGCCGTCACTACTGAAGGAGCTTGGAATGAAGGCTGCCGTGGCTGTGGAGAATGGGCGATGGGGATGGGTCAAGTTACCCATATATATATAATTATAATATATATATATATTACAATATTTCATAGGTAGCTTTATATAATATGTAAATGGGCTAAATATGACATTAGCATATAATATCATTTCTTGGTGAATGAAGTTACCTATGAAATTTGCAAACTTTTTGTTTGGGTGAATCATATTGAAGAATGGGTTATGGTGTTTTGGGGAATCACCATCCATTGCCTGATTGGGAGCCCCCCCAAAACGAGACCAGACAAAAATAAGAGACAAATAGAGGCAAATAAGAGACAAATAAGGGAAAAGGTGGGATATGACAAATAACGAAAAATAAGATACAAATAAAGGCATTTAAGAGACAAATAACGACAAATAGGAGACAAATAATGGAAAATAATAGCATTTAATGGCAAATAAGGAAAATCACGTTTGGTGTCGTTTGGTGTATGTTTTGGTTTGATGCCATTGGTAACGTTCCGGATTGGATGGGTTTTTTCATGATTTGTAACATTATGGACTGCTCATTTTAGAATTATTGGGCCCAAGATATTGTGGATTTCACGTTTGATTCAACTGTTGGTCATCTGGTGCATCCCCAAAACCAAGTGGTATGGCTTTCCTTACATTCTTCACTGAATGATTTGAGATAGTGGTTGGAAAATGATCTCATAGAACACATAAACAATTTCTGTAATGCGACACAATTTCAGAAATCATTGAAACCGAACCCCAGAATGATGAACAGTCTTTTTGGTACTCTCGGCTGCTTGCTGTTCAAGCTTCTTGCTCAAGCCAGCATCATGCTGCGTGGTCCATCCACTGCAAGAATTGTAAACTTGGGTGATTGATTAAGGTTTGGATTACGTTATTGTGGATAGATCAGATTGTGAAAAATAATAATGATCTATCATCTATCATTCATTTGGGACGACCTCGACCACGTCCCCTTTTGGGGGCAGCTTCTTTTGCCACTGCTTTGGCCTTCCCCCTTCCTCTGCCAGCCATGCTTTTTGGGCCGGCAGCAGAAGAGGAGGCAGATGGCTCATGTCCAGCCAAAAACCCGGTGTCTTTGTTAAACGAGTTCACCACGTCTTTGATTTTCTGATCAGTTGGCCTCAGAATGAGAGGTTGAATCAAACAGGTGAACAACAATATGAAAATTGACCATGGTGAGTTTGTACAATGCATATGTTATGTGACATTACTATTTAGCAGCGTTCTGTTGAATGTCTTAAATCTGCATTGTGTGATATTTCAATTCTACCTAGGCACATTTTGTCAACATCCTCTGGGTGAAGGATAACATGCTTGGCCCAAACGAAGTCTATGATGCAATCTCGCAAAGCCTGATATTCTGTCAGCTGCTTCAGCACACCCCCCCACGTGGAGGCTCTGGAGTCCAGAAAGCCATCGACATCTCCTTAGTTGGAGGAGGACGTGTTCGGCTTGATGTCAAATTTGGGGAGATGTTCATTCAAGAGAAAACCGGATAAAGTAACGTTTGTCAGAAACACTTGATAGGACCCACAAATCCGAATGCATTTTTTCAAAAGTGCAATACAGTAGAAAGACACTCTGCTGAGACAGTCTTGGATTTAACGATACATTCTTCTTTCTACGACATACTGTGGCTAAATATTCTTGTGGGGCATTATTTCTTTCAAGACTCTTGCTGGACACTCTTGTGTTTTCTTTCAACATGAAAAAACATGTTCACTTGCTAAATGAATCCGTGCTTCCAGGGTAGAAGGCTTGGTACCTGCAAAAAATGGGGTTTCTGTTGCAGGAAGCATTTGTTCCAACAGGTAGTAATGACTTCAATGAGGAAGGTGTAAAGGTCTTGAATTCCTCCCTTTCGAGAGTAGGTCCACGTAATTTCCTCTCCTTCTCTACTGCCTCTTGGTTGAGAGCTATATCATAGACATAGGAAAAATCACGTTCTCCTTCAGCACCTAGCTCCTTTACTGCCTTGATGATGTCTTGTGCACATTTCACTTTCGAAATTCTCTTTCCCATAATACAGTCAATCATGAACTTCTTGTCGCCTGGCGATGCATCAGGGTGCAACAAGTTCACAAGAGATGTAGCGTAATCGAGTTTCACAACTGAACCATTCTTTCCTGAACCAGAACCACGAGCCGGAAGCCCGAACTTCAGAATTTCATGTAGCTTTTCAAGGTGGGGAAGGGTAAAGCTGACACCTTGCTGCACAGCACTTTTCAGAAGCGGCTGGGGCTGACCCACAATCTCCCAGGCACTGCCAAATGCTTGCAAATGGGCAGGCAACTCTGAATGTAGCAAGAGCTTCGTAGGTAACATTGTCCACTTCCCTTGCCCCTCCAAGTCAACGTCGTTATTCATCATCCATGTATGAGCTGTTGCAACATTGTCTGATGCATGTATATATTCCTGGAAGGGGCGTTGACTGACTAACTACTGCAAACAGATTCTGAATTATTTAAATAAACAGTAACAGTGGCCCTTGATTCATCATAAATATTAATAATTATTTGGTCTAGTCTACCTGATATACATATCCTGAATACAATATCCCATTGTCTTATTATTCTTGCCTTGTCACCAGCCCGGGAACGCGCCAATGGGAACCCCAATGCTGCGTATGTCTGGAAACCCAAGCACATGAATGGTTTCCCAGCCCTGTTCTGGTAGATGCATTTTTTCAGGAAGAAGGCACCTGATCAGGCAGAGGCCTAATCACCCAATAATGATTCAAGTCAAGTCCATAAGAAACAGATACTTTAAATATTAAACCCTAGACTAGATAAGATTCGATGTATTTTATAGGTCTTGATTGAATACTTTATTTGTTTGATGTCCTTTGAAATGTGCTGTTAGTCTAAACCGTCGTTTTAATCAACAAAAATGGACTGCATCAATAACACTGGACTTACCTGTCCATGCCATCGGACCGTTCACAAAGTTTTGCTCGGCGTTTGCAAGGACCCATGCTGTTGCCGCTGCAGCCCTTTGGTTGGCCGCTGTCCCAGCGCTGCGCTCAACTTTCTTGAGGTTGCTTACTTTGAAATTCACTGCTTTCGGGATCACAAACCCACCAGGCACTGTGAACACTTTTCCTTTCCGGGGTTCTTTGTTCAACGTGGGGTCCACATGTCGTCTCATTGATGCAGTGAAATCTTCTGGTGTTGGCTCCACTTGGGGCCATTGTAAATCTTTGTGCGAGGGAACCGTCGTCATATAAAAGAACTTGGACCACCTCATTTGCTCATAACTTGACAACAATCAAATACTATTGATGTATACAATCCAAATCAGATAGTAAGAGCAATTAGTAGAGAATGAAGTAAATAGGAGGTTCAACCCTCACAGCATGTAATTCCAACCAGTAAATATAGTAAAACAAAACACTATCACTAACAAACAAAAAGAGCTATAATTTTCAAATGAGATTCTTGGACAGTTTCATGTTCCGGGCTATCCGTTTGATTACATCAGCCAAATGGGAGAAACAGTCCTCTAGGAAGAACTTTGTGTTCGCCGGTGGTGCAAAAAGTAGAAACGACAGCTTCCGTACTTCAGAGTCAGCTGGAGTCCACCCTCCCTCCCTGCAAATCAAGTAGATTTCTCTTGCCACCTGACCACGGTTCCATCCCAAATCATGCATCACCTGCTGCAACGTTGCTCGAACTGAGGCATCGATGCGTGTATCCTGCAAGGCGTCCTCGGCCTTCAGTACTGCTTCCCAGAGTTTCTTGATGAACTGCAGTCCGGTTGTGCGCTGGTCTGGGTCTACATGATGCACAATGGAAAATACATTGGGCAAACACATAGTATATTGACACTGACTCCAGCAACGTGCTGATGCAATTTCTATACACAATTTGGCATACTTCTCCAAAATTTCGAGTTCGTCGGCCATGGTGTCACGAGACCCACTCATTGAGATGTGCAGGTTCTTCATTGTATCTGGGGTATTGATGGAACAAATAGTTTCGACGACTGTAGGAAACCAAGTTTGACCTTTTGCCCGAGCAGCTCTCCATCTGAGAGTTTTTTCCTACCCCAGGGTAATACAGCGATGGTATACAATATGTTTTATGATGTTTTGGAATAATGAAATACTGAGGGGGTGTGGGTGTCAATACACTTCAACAAATTATTCAAAAAACATTTTAATTTAAGGGTTCCCATCGGTCCTGCCCTTGCTGTTGAATTTCGAGGTTGTTCTGATACTCCCGTAGCAATGGACGCGCTGCGAAATACATAGCTTTGAATTCCAATGCCAATATCGGATCTTGGTGAAAGTGACATGCTAAGTGCAGATTGTTGGTGAAATTGGCCTTAAGTTCATTCAGTTCTTTCCGGGTTTGAGGGCGGGCACGCCCATCATCCCCCTCGCCAGCATTCCCTGCCATCGGGTCATTTCCGATAGGTTCATCACCGTCCTCAGTGACAGGGAGCTCCGACAAAGATAGCGGTGACAGGACCAGCCACTAGTCAGTCAGTAATTTATGGGACATGGATTGGCGTGGTGGGATAAGTTGAAATAACATGATATTACCCAACTTAGTTACCTTATCATGCAACTTAATTGAATATTGAACAATTTTATAATCATAAACTGAAACAATCCTGCCAAAATTCGTCCTCCATTTCAACATTGCCCATTTCATCGTTGCCAGTTGAAAGCTCAACAGCCCGCCCCAGGATCAGGGAATTCAAGCTCCAATCCAGCGCAAGCCGGTACAAGGCGATCACGGCTTGGAACCAGCTCTTTTGCTTTGCCTGAGTCAAGTTGGAAAGCCCCATTTCAAAAAGTCAGTCAGGGAGACTTCCATGTCACATGTTTTTTTGTTTCAGTAATTAATATAAATTGTTGAATCAACTGAAGCTTCCAGAAATTGAAATGGTTTGTCGATCTGTCAGCCAGTTTACTTACTTCACTTCCAACCGTCGTAACATTGTAGCCCAATGAATTGAACACTCACCTATTAATACATGGAGTTCCAAACCCTTCAAAAGCTGATGAATCCAAAGTACGTAGATAGGGAGATTTTCCACACTGTCAAGTTCAGGAATGTCCGCTGGCGTTTCTGGAACACCGTTAGTATCTCCATAGCGATCTTTCAACATGGCCTCTCTGAGTGTTTGAAATTCAGAATGACCAATAGTTTTGGCAATCATTTGAGCTGTTTGCTGCTTCGTCCATTGATTTGATCCAGATAGGAACGGACCATGGGCCGCCTGCGACATGACTATGCCCAACAGTAGTGCTGGTTGAAAGTCTGCACGTTTGTAACTGTTTTTAAGGTCGTTCCAGCAACAGTGAAGTGACTCCGGCTCCACATGCAATCTGAGGTGACAGTTGTGCACCAAAGCCCAAAGGGACTTGAAAGGCAGACACTCTTCGTCTGGAGACTCGGCACATGAGCGGGTCCCGGGTGAGAAGGGCTACTGATACATAGACATATAAAACTCATGAGTGAGTGAAGTTGTTTGAAACAGGACCTGACTTCGTTATCAGAATCACCATGTCCATCCGTTGATTGATTAATAGTTGATTTTAGTTTGAATGAGTTATCCTGACCAAAAGAACTATCCCAGTTAAGAAACAGCCGTCAGTAGAGGTCTTTCAGAAACCGTGGAAGGAGATAGACGAGTCGACATTTTGTCCCTGGGCTTGCAAACTTGTTCAGGCACAAAGATTTCGAGTCCGTTCCCAAACGTCGTCTTCATGCTGTTCTGCAGCCCCTTGACCACTGCCTCAGAACGGTGGATGCGAGCGGTCTACTCGTATCGTATGAATTATTCTTCATTAATAACTTCAAGATGGGACGTTCACATGATATATATATATATAATCAGAATATATATATACATAACTTCATCCTGAAAGAATTTTTTAACTTTAATTACATGATATGTGTATATATGTATATAAATGTGGCTATGGGTAAAATATTTTGCATCCCTGGTCGTGTCATCGGGCAATTGAATACTAAAAAGTACCGTAATTTGTGGGGTTGACTCTTGTAAGAGTAATCACATACCCCTCAATGAACCCCAATTAAATGATTTAGTTTTGTTTTACCCGACCCATACACACATATTCATGTATATATATAATATTGTTTCTTGTCTGTGTGAGACACTGACGTTGTGCCCAGTTGCCACCATCCCAAAAATTGTTTTTTTGCTCCGGGCAGACAGTTCAGAGGCCATCTCCATTTCTTCAGCTCCCACATTCCTGAGTGATGTTGGCGCACAAAATCTTTGCATACCTGAGGAGTATCAACTAACAGACAAACACCTTACTAAGCTAAGTACACTAGTAGTCTGTTGCTTTCAGATTTATAATTCATTCAACACAGAAAGATTCGAAATTTGAAATGTGGCGACTTAATTTTAATGATTTATGATGATCATGATCTCCATTAATCAGCACGTCACCATATTTCACTGACTGACTCAGTGCCTACTAATGGCTTAGATAAATCTTCCTGTCCACCAGCTGCTTCAGACCCAGGTGCTGTAGCGTGAGCTCCTTCGCTTCACAAGCCCATTGCGGCAGTGCCTCAGTCCGACATTTGAAATGGCCGACATTTGAAATGGCCGAGCTTGCAACTACCAAGTGATGGGTTGAATGTATTTAAAAATTATGGTGGTTTCATTTCATGTATGGATATAGTAGTCCCTTACAACATGCCTTGAAATTGGTAGCACTTTCATTCATAAACCTTTGCAGCACTCACGTAATCTAGTGGAACCGGTAAATCATTTTCAACTTTGTGCTGCAAACCCTTTCGCCATACTTGCAGCAGAATGGGCCCCACTGACTGAGACTGACAGCGCCGATTGACTGTCAGCAAAAGCAGTCAACATCAATAAACATCATTGAAAATAGTAGTAATAAGTATGATGATCAGCTGACATTCATCACTGGAATCAAATATCGAAAATGAAAAATGATAATAGTGGCATCGTTGTCAGGTATCTCAATCAGACTCTGTGCTAGGGCAGCTGGCTGCTAGATGGCTGGCAAGTCGGCTGATGGTATGTATGACTGCATTGCGTAGGGCATGCAACTGCCAGCAGGAAAATCAAACCTGAGATTTACTCAGATACTCGCTCTCAGATTGAAATGAGACTCAGGCTGACCTCTGATGACTAGTGTACATCATAACGAGAGTGGTCAATTCAAATGCCATCATTGATTCCAAACAACATTAAATTACGAAGTGAAAAAAAAACATGCCATTGTAAAAACTCACACTTGGTTTCTTTACTGGATCCTAATGTTTTGACTATTCTCATAAATCACAAGCCAAGCTTGAAACAAATCCCGACCACTCCAAACTTATTGTTTGCCACGTCTGCCACGTTGGTCCTACTCAGGAACAGTTCAGAAGATCAATTGCCGTCACTGCAAAATGCCTTCAGCTTCTCACTCTTTGGTCCTGTTGCCACAGGACGGTCGGACATGTTGAGTTTGGCTTGGGACTGGAAGAATCAACTTAGTTCAGATCAGAAATTAAAATCAAGCTGACTTGGAGTTTTGGGTTATCCCCAGCGATACAACACACTGTATCTGCCATATGAATGAACTAGTATCATAATCATTCATTGACAATTGTTTATTATACATATGCTTTCTACTTGATTGTTTGCTGAATGATCATCGATTCCACTCTTTTTTTTCATGTCAGAGCGCCTCAGTCTTTCAGTCAGTCTCAGCCTGTGTGCAAATGGACCATAAATTGTCATATGCCAGGCATTCTGAGATTCATCTCGGATCTAAATCTAATCATCCGATCAACCAACAATAAATTTGCCAGCCACTGTCACTGGCTATTTCTTTTGAAAAAGGGATGAACGCGACCCTTGGTGGATTTGGGTGAGCTGGCTCTGCCGTAGGGCCTACTTGAACTAGATGAGTGCCGCTGATCATTGCCAACAACATTAAGCCAATCCACTTTTTCAGGGGTCAAGAGGATATCAAGATCATCACCAGTAACTTGACCATTGGACACCCGCTGAACAGACATGCCTAGAGGCATCGCATTGCACTCTGCCCGTGACACACAGCTCGTGTTTGAACTGTAGTCACTCACTGTCCTTTCAGACTTTGCCACAGTAGCTTTCCCATTCTGCTCATGACTACTGGGTGTGTGTGCCAAGGATTCATTCCCATCATGGCACTCACGATTCATTGGACTCATGATGGTACTATTGGTTTTTCGATTTGGAGTAATGAAGTTCACATCCAGCTGGGGCGAAAAGGTTCCATCACGCTCACGGTTCTGTGGACTCATGATGGACTTGGTTGTCCGATCAGGAGTCTGGAAATTCACATCGAACCCAGTCAAGGTAGTTCCATCACGATCTTTGGATCCTGGAGTGTTCGTCAAGTCAATAGTGCCCATGGTTGGGTCAGGACGAAGATTCTCAAGGTTGATAGCCTCTCCAGTTTCTCCCACGACATTTCCAAAGCCTTCTGAAGCACAAAGTGATTGATTTTTTCCATGACTTACCCCTGCGTTGCAATCACCATGGTGGTCAATTTCTGTGGCTTCACCCTCATAAGCCACAGGAGGGTCAGTGATAGCAACTGGCTGGGGTCTATTTCTCTCATTCCACGGATCTTCATGAGCCCGAAGTCCCGAGTACAGCTTTGCATAAACTCCAGAATCTGGATAATGCCCACTGAAAAAGGTTCTGGGACTTGGGGTCCTAGCAAACTCCGGAAGATGATGGCACATCGGGTTAACCGGGGCCATATTCACTGCAACCCACTCATTTGCGCCAGGACCAGCCATGACGATGGACGTGGAGAATCAGCCACTAATCTGCACACAAGACTTGGGAATTGATATGCTGGTTTGATCAGAAAATAACATAGCACGGAGCGGGCACATGAAGAAAGTTGATTGGACGACGATAGGGGTACCTTTCTAAACTGATGATAAGTTACTCATTGATTTCCCATACCACCACAAATCAGAATATGAAATCATTTCATCGTGGTTTAGTGACTTGTAGCGCACTTTGTTTAGACAGTCAGCCAGCCAAAGACTCACATAATGACATACATAGTTGATACATCACCGGCAAAGATAACTTGGCTCATCACTGGCAAAGAAAAAACTAACAAGTCATACTAAGTCAAGGAAAAATGAAAAAAGTAAGCAAGGAAAAGTCAAGAAACTTAAGAAATGGAGAAGGAAGTACAGACAAATAAGAGAAACATAGAGGGAGAATTATTGAAACCAAGGTGAAAAATAAGGAAAAATAAGAAAACCTATGGAAAATTAAGGGAGTTTCAAAACCAAGGTAGAAAATAGTGAAAAATAAGGAAGCAGTGGAAAATAATGAACAATAAGAAAAAAATAAGGACACATAATGAAAAAATAAGGAAAATAAGGAAACATAATGAAAAAAAACGAAACATATAGTGAACAATAAGTGAAAAATAAGGAAGAAATAAGGAAAACCACAGGAACAAATAAGGTAAAAATAAGGAAACATAAGGAAAAAACGAAACATATAGTGAACAATAAGCGAAAAATAAGGAAAAAATAAGGAAACATAAGGAAAACTAGTAAACATTAAGGACAAATAATGAACAAATAAGGAACAAATAGTGAAAACTAAGGAACAATAAGGAATAAATAAGGAAAAAATAAGGAACAAATAAGGAACAAATAGTGAAAAATAAGGACAAATAAGGAACAAATAGTGAAAAATAAGGAAAAATAAGGAACAAATAGTGAAAAATAAGGAAAAATAAGGAACACATAAGGAAACATAAGGAAAAATAAGGAACAAATAAGGAAAAATAAGGAAAAATAAGGAAAAATAAGGAACAAATAAGGAAAAATAAGGAACAAATAAGGAAAAATAAGGAAAACTAAGGAAAAATAAGGAACGAATAAGGAAAAATAAGGAACAAATAGTGAAAAATAAGGAAAAATACGGACAAATAAGGAACAAATAGTGAAAAATAAGGACAAATAAGGAACAAATAGTGAAAAATAAGGAAAAATAAGGAACAAATAGTGAAACATAAGGAAAAATAAGGAACAAATAGTGAAAAATAAGGAAAAATAAGGAACAGATAGTGAAAAATAAGGAAAAATAAGGAAAAATAAGGAACAAATAAGGAAAAATAAGGAACAACTAGTGAAAAATAAGGAAAAATACGGACAAATAAGGAACAAATAGTGAAAAATAAGGGAAAAATCAGGAAAACATAAGAAAAACTAAAGGATTTAGTATGGTTTCCCATGGTAGTATTGGCCACCCAAGACATTCCCTACACCACCAGTCCTCAGTTTGGAATTGTGGCTTTCTTTGCAGCTCTTTTCACTTCGGTCTCATTTGCCTTTCTTTTCTTTTCCTTCTCATTGATATCAGTTTCCTTCTCCTTAGGATCCTTTTCCTTCTCCTTAGGATCCTTTTCCTTCTCCTTGCTCTCCTTTTCCTTATCCTCACAATCCTTATCCTTAGCCTCGACCTCCTCTTCCTTCGGCAGGCCAGTTGCCTCTGGTGTGACGTTGCTGGCTGTGGGGCTGATTTTTTCTGACGTCTCTGGCTTGTCTGCATTCTCAGAAGGCTCTTGTGTCTCTGTGGGTGTGGGTTTCTTGAATGCTTCAGCAGCAGCTGCTTCTTTCGCCAATTTGTCCTTCATCTCCTGCTCAATTTGACTCCTCAACTCCTTTTCAGCCTGTGCACGGGCAGCTGCTCTCACAGCGTTCATCTTCTCTTCCTCTTCCTTTCTCTTGGCCTCTGACTCTGCTTTCTTCCTGTCCTCCTTTTCCTTTTCTTGTCTTTTAGCGTTTTCTTCATCTACTTTCTTCTTGTCCTCCTCTTCCTTCCTCTTGGCGTCTGCTTTCTTCCTGTCTTCCTCTTCCTGTCTCATTTTCGAGGTATCGTCTTGATTCTTGTTTGAAGTCTCGTGCTCTTTCTTGTCCCCCTTATTCTTGGTCTTTGCTACTTCCTTCATGCTCTGGAGATCAGCTTCAGGAACTTGGGAGAACTTGATTTTTGAAACCCATTGGGATTTCATGCTCTTGGTTGGGGTGTGCAGGAACACTTCATTCTCACGTTTTCCCTTTGATGTATTGACAGCCAGCTTCCAATCACCATGTCCATCCTTCCCCAAGTCACTGCCCTGGAGCGTTTCACCATGATGGCAAAGCACGTAGGTTCTCCCATCTGGAAGTAGGTGAACGGAGTAGCCATTCAGTGACTCCTGCTGAAGAAAGTGCTGGAGACTAGTTTGTCAGGAGTGAATGGGTTAAATGCTCAGCTGTTTTTTGACTGGATCAAAAAGTACAACGCTGTTTGCACTTAATCCTTGGAAAGTAAATATTTGCACTGTTAAATTTAAATGAAGAAGGTACAACAATGTTTGCACTGTGAAAAGAAGAAGATGGTTCCTTGGAAAGGTCAGGTTCATCATCGTCAGAGTCAGGCAGTGAAGGCGATGGTGATTCATCTTCAGACTCTGGAGCAGCAGGGCCAGTACCATCACCTGGGCTATCTGATTCAGAAAAATGATATTTTCCAGAAATGTGTAATGCTGTAAGTTAAGTGCATTGGAGAAGAGGTTATTTGACTTGACCTGGGCTAAAAACACATCGGAACATAAAAACTGCAGGTAAATAAACGGCAGGGAAACCAATAAATATTGTGCTGATAATCCAAATGACCCAGCTTGCAAGGCCTCCCCTCATTAATCTCTGTCATCCACCCTTTGCCGCATTCATTGCAAGTACTCCGGGCATAGTTGCAGTAACAGACAGGTTTCTTGTCTGCCGGTGTTGCTGGTGCTTGTTCGCCCCCCTCATCATTGTCATCACCTGATAAATATATATATATATATATATGATAGACATGGTAAAATCTGGGACAACAGTGGTGTGAAAGGCTTCGGTAATTTCAAAAAGAACCATATTATTTTCGAAAAACAACCGGCACTAGACTTTCCTCAACATTTATCATTTTTTTGGACAGGAATGCCTGCTTTGTGAATCTCAGGAATAGTGTTTTCTCCCGGTAGTGGCACAGGCATGGCTTTGATTTTGGCAGGCTTCGAAGCCGGTGCCGCTGCTTCACTATTGGCTTCTGCTGACTGAAAGAAAACCACACAATGGACCGATGATTTCCCATCACTCACAAACGGAACTCCTGTCTTGGGATCCTTGTAGATTTCATCTTTCCAGGGCTTGTTGGGAAGGCTCACCTTCTTTTTACCACAAACAAGAAATTGCTGTTTCCCAACCCTCTCAATGCTGAATTCCAAGTTCCGGCTGAGCTCAATCTCCACAGCGTGGATAATTTCCGGCAGAGTCTTGTTGTGGCCAGGGCGCTTCAATGACTCGTACTGGTCAACCAGGTCCTTCCTGATCTCACCCTTTGTCTTCCTCGAGATTGGAAAAATACAACATGGCCGGTGGTTTGCTTAGCAGTGACATCATTGTCATATATTAATAAATTCACACATATATATATATAATTATATATAGGAGTATGAAATTGATTAGTAAGTAGTAAGAAGAAAAGTTATGACCAGGTCAACCAAACACAATTCAATGTAAGTGTCTTCTCGGGTTTTTTTCCTGGTGGCTGGCGAAAATAACCGAAGAATGCACGTCGCAGCTCAACTGGAGTGAGGTCATTGGTCTTCATGCTGCTAGCTGCCAAGGGTTCCACAGAAGCCATGAAATCTCGTAGATGGGCTTCCTCAAATGTCAAACAAGTTGAGCTAATTGAATGTATTGAAGAGGCAGGAGGGAAACAGGAAAACTATTTCGAACAATCACAAAACCACGAATTTCAAATGATATGACTTGACAGAAAACCATCGCAAAACTATAGTAAATGTTGCAAGGATCGGGAACTGCTCTCCATGCCGAATACCGGAAAATTTGATTGTCGCCCTTATAGGAATTCCTCGACTTAACCTGCCTTTTCTGGGCGGCTTTTGTCTTCCCCTCCTTCTTCACCTTACGCTTTGGCTTCCCTGCTCCTGCATCCTTTTTCGTTTTGGATTTGGCTGCTGCCTTGGCTGCTTTCGATTTGCCTGCCGCTTGTTTTGACCTGCCTCCTTTGACAGACTTCATTGTGTCAGGTTCACTTGCATCACTATCATCGTCTGTGCCTTCCGACTCTTCTGATTCATTCGGATCATCTGATTCTTCACCAAAATCACCAAAGGATCCATCATCAGGGAACTTCAATGCTGCCGATGGCATGACAATACCACTAGTCTCAGCAAGACTGGTGAAACAGTCAAATCTAAGTAGAAACGACCTACGGCTGAGCCAATATTCAACCCTGTAATCACAAATCAGCAAAATTGCAATCAGGATTTTGGGCTGATGATATAAAAATAGATTGGATGGATTTCATTCATTCACGATCAGTTTTAATCCCTCTAATTTACTTACCTCCAAGCTAGTACGAAAGCTCATTCCAAAAGCAGCTGATTGAAAAACAGGCTGCCTGAAAATTCCAACTCTCTGCAGTTCTCACTGCACTTTGCCAACAGTGACTGAAAACATTGCGAGTGTCGGTTTTTGCTGGCTTCATTGAAGGGTATGTCACATTGACCGCACTGCTCAGTAAGTGGCTACACTGAGGCTGGTACGAGTCTCAGTCTCATCAAATTTCACATCTCAGTGGGTGTGATGTAGTAATCAAATAACCGTATTTGCTTTTCATTTTTTTGGGAACATCAAAAAAGAGAATCTGTAGTTAGCTTTTGACGTACCAGCCTCCATCAGAACATGGGCCCAAAGCAGCTCAGGGCTATGAGCTGTGCCACACCCACTGTTGTAAAGTTCATAGCATTTCCTGCTAGATCACTTGCCCTTAGCACATCCTGTGAAGGAGTCACTGGACAATTCATGGCTTTTGCCATTCCAGGGACTACCGGCCAGCCCATCGTGGCCAACTTTTCCCTCGAAATCAAGAAACGCTTGAAGTAGCTACTCCAAAATAGGCCGGTCTTGCAATTTCTTCGAAATGTCGGAATTTGATTGTTCCGGGCAGACCAGCTTTTCCAAGAACCCCCATTGTCCCCAAGAAAGACAACTAAGTCCTGATTGGTGGACGGGTCCTCCCCAAAAATTTCCAAATAGGCAGTTTGGTATGACTGCAGTGATGTTTTTTCACGGTCAGTCAAAAGGTACGTCAAATCCAACTGCCTGGGTTTGAAAGAAATGTTTCTTTTGAGAGCTAACTTCTCTGCTTCCTGCAAAACTTCTGGAACCGTTGCAAAAAAGTAGTCAGAAGGTCTGGTTTGGACCTTACTGATCATTTTCTTTGAAATGAAGTCCTTCATAGTGTGGGGATCAAATTTACAAGACGTCAAATCATGGTGTGCTCCGATGACGTAGGTCCTGTCCCGAGAAGCACCCTTGTGTCCAGTGTCCTTTGCGCTGAAGAAGAGCTGGTATAAGTCATATGATGGATGGGTCTCTTCCACCATGCCAATGTCCAATTCCTTGGAAGTCATTGTTGGTTCATTTCATTGGATAGGTCCACTGGAGTCAGAATAATATTAAACCCCAACAAGGTATTGTAACATAATAAAAGGTACCAAATTTTGATTATCCGTGCAAATGTTTAAAATAATCTGAAATTTCAAGCTGAGTCTCTGGTGTACACTCTATGGTAATTAGAGGAACCCGCTTTGTCTCAGTGTACTTCCCATGCGTCATATAGATGGAGTTGGTGGGACCGTGGCGTTTCATCTGATGACCGCAGCGGCTCATGTCAGTACATGGTAACCCACTACATCCATAGTCAGCAGAAGGAACAGTACACAACGACGAATGGTCATCACCATGGGAATGCGTGTTGCACAACTGCTCATCTACCAATATTGACCTGCAAATCCTTCTCTTCTTGACATTGTAGGAATCCTGAAGACTGAAAGTGCCATAGTCGTTCAAATCCAAGATATTCCCCAAAAAATGGGGCATCGGGTGGTCCTTCCCTACAGTCTGCATACACCAGAGGTGGTTGTCAAAGAGAAGCTGATTGCAATTGGATGCGTTTTCCTTAGTCGGTTCAAAAAGTGGATGGGGTTCATGTAGTATTTAGATCTCATCGGGACTGACAAAAACTTGTCATAATAATCATTGATTGTTACAATTCAATTTTAAAAACCATGTAAAATACATTGCAATCTATTCGGAAAAAAATCTTATGGCCATAAAAATCCTCATCATAGGTTCCCACAAGGCCACTGTTTGGATGTCCATTTCCAGTGTGCAGCCGGGCAAAGGAAACTTCTGGACAAGAGATTGGAGAACAGCCCGGGACGCTTCCGCAGTTCCAGCACCACTACACATTGAGAAGGCCGTCTTACATGCATATAGCCAGGAATCCTTTTACAGGGGAAGTGGGCCCAGTGGACATGACGTGCTTAACGACGGAGTATGGATTGAAGAAAACAAATAGTGGTAAATCAGGGGTTTAAAAAAATAAAATAGAAAGTGGGAATCACTATTACTATGCGGACTGAATTTCACTGCCTTGCCTGGACTCTTGGCACGTTCTTCTTAACTAGGCTCCACCCAACTGCAATTGAGTTTGAAGCCAGGCTCATTCGGTTCCAAGACTCCTCCTGAAAAGGGAAGGAACATGATTCATGATGATGTCCAACATAACATGATATATATATATATATATATATATCCAATATAATATAACACATAATAATATTACATGAGGGATTGTCACAATTTAATACATAGTTTTAGTGGTATGCTAATTATATAACCGTAAATGGAAAAGCAACAAAGATACTTGTTGGAACACATTCAGGGGTTCCACAATCCACTTGCCAAATAAATGATTCAGTCGGTTTCTTTACACATATAACGGATTTTCCAATTTCAAATGAAAGCAGTCCTCTTTTTCAACAGAAAGTGCCAAAGACCTATGACAGCTTGACGTTTCATCGGTTCTGGCGAAACCACTGCCGCTCTCACTTTCACTATGCTCGCCAGGCAACAAGTGCAAACCAGCCATGACAGGGGATCCGGCGCTGGCCAGTGAGGCTGTCTCACTGTGGGCTGGTGGTGACTGGCTGATTGATTGGGTCAAGCAGATAGCTACTTGACTTATGATGGTGATTCAACTCAATGAGTAGTACTGAGAATCAAAACTGATGAATTGGGCGCATTGGTCATGAATCATTACTCTTTATTTTATGACAATGTGGAGTTTAATGTTGTGCCCTGACAATTTGAGCCTAGATAAACTGAAAAGGGCCCGCAGCAGTGCCCGTCAGTCAGCCACAATCTCTCACAGAGAAGCTTCCGATCGGCTATTTGCAGCCCAGATGCCAATGGTGGTGAATAGCAGGAGAGATTGATATCAGGACCTGAAACCCGGTTGACAGATTGGATAATGATTAATATGACATCATCCCCTTTTCTAGTTATTTCAAATTTACCTCCTCCAACATTTTTTGATGGATGGTATTTTTGCCATATCATAATAATACATCATCCACTAAATTATCAAACAAGAGGAATGATGGCATAGGCTGATTATGTGGTTTTCCCGTGATAACTATTTGAGTTTTAGGCTGAGCGGCAATGCCAAGCATAGCCTTCCAAGGGCGCTTTCGCAATTGAGGTTCCGTCAAAGCCCACCTGGACTGAGTGTGACTGTGACTACATTGGGGGGAGTCGTACTTGTTCATATTCTGCTTTGATATTTTCCTGATTTGATGACATCCCAATTCCAACGCCTGCTAGAATGCTGGAATCCACCGGCGGCATCATGTTTCAAACCAAGAGGCATGACGATGTATTTCAGGGCCAACTTCCCGTTGACACGCTCGTATGTAGGCAACCTTAGGCTGGACTGTGGGAATTCTCAACTGTTTTCATGTAATTAAAGAATTTATGTGATTGAAATTAAGTATTATAATACTTTATTTGTTGTTTCATCTCAATAATAATGAGTAAATAAGAAGATCTAGAATCAATAGATGCATGTCATGACATAATTTCTCCACGTAACCGAATACCGCTCAGCTGTGTATGCACTGTAGTAGGAGATCTTGTCGTGATCAGCTGTCTTGAAGAAGTTGTGATTCTTAAACGCTGCTGACAGAAAGTGTTCCTGGGCCCACACAACATAAACCCAAGTTCAAGTGGGAACCATTTCTCACCTAACTTGTTCCCTCAACAACACCCCAAATTTGAAATAATACCACTGCCTGATCTCATTTCAATTTCATCAAACTTGGTTGGTGATCTATCCGAATCTATCCTTTCTTCAAAAAATCATTATATAATTCAAGGTAAGCTTCAGCATGTGTTTTGACCTGCAAAATTATCTCCCACAGAGTGCTGGGATTGTTCCGCTGCCGCTTGAAACGCAACATCGTCCTTGCCTTTTTGGTGCTCATGCCAGAAACCACATCGTCGAAGCATGCATCCTGAGCTGGCAACAGTTACTCTAGTTGTGAGGTAAGTATTCAATTCAAATACTTGTTCTGTCTAACCTATTGAAACAATTACACTGTAATCATACACGTACACAATATTTGTTTGTAGACAAATCCCAAAAGTCATTGCCTGCTAATAGTCATGGCAATATGAATGCTAATGAAAAGTTAGTAGCACGCATTTTAATTCTATAATTTTCATTCCCAGCCAAAGATTCAAGAGTACCCGCTGCCTGGGCCAGCAGTGTATATGTGCTCTCCCGCAAGAACTTGGGGCTGGTCCTCAGTCAATCGGGGATGTTATCGTATTAAAAGACTTCAAAAATAAATAAATGCAGTATTTGATTTTTAACCATCAAGTATTTGACACACAAAAAAAATATCCTTAATAATCACCAAGTATCACATCCAATGAAAACACCAGGAATGATGACCAGTCAATATGATTTCCCCATCCTCCATAGATCCATGTTTTTCTCACGTCCTCTCATGCCAGCTACTTACACTGACTGTATGTTTATTGGGGTTGAAATTAAACTTAATCTTAAGACTTAAACCAGAAGAAAACAAACATATTTATATATATATATATAGATACACATCTTGTTATTGTTGTAATCCTGTAACAATTTAACAGTGACCCAATGTAGTATTAGATACAGTAATATAATATTTTTGGGTGAATTCTTGAAACAAAAATTGACACCCTGGGTCCTGTGCATACTTGTTCCAAGCACGCTTCAATTGTTTGAGGGTGTTCTGACTCGAATCAGATTGACTCATAGCACACAAAATGGATGAAGGGAACATGCCACTCGTTGGAACATTCACTTGGAATTCAGTTCCATCTGAACTGAAACGGGCTTTAACATCGCATGATTGAACCATCTTCTGCAGTAGCTCAAACAACAGTTTGGATGCAGCATATCTGTACTTAGAAGGACTTCTGGCGGCAGTGATCTGAGAACACAATGCAGCAAAAAGCATCGATGTGGGGATAGTGTTCTCGACGAAGAACTGATTCGTAGCCCCTGGGTTCTCATCCTTCCCTTTTTTCACGGCGGAGGACTCAAGCAAGGTTGGTACATCACAAGTGGGCCATAGGAGCTTGTGCTGTTTGTTCCAGGACTCAATGCTAGAAGATTTCCACTTTCCTGAAATGAATGGTGTAAGGGATCTCCTGAAATAAACACATTCAAATCCCACTGATAGATATTTGCATATTTTGTGTTCTGTCACCAAATAAAAACAATATGATTCTGGTACCAAACCAGTGTCTAGCTTTTTGTTGCTTTTCTCTCATTGTAAGATTTGGCCATGGTTGATCGTCTTCTTCATCGTGTTCCACTGTTTCTCTCAAAGCGTAGAATAACTTTTGGACGCTCCATTCACATTGCTTGGCTGGTAGGGAAAGTGCCTTCCAGCATGTCAAAGTGGTTGATCCCGGCAAATTGAGATAACCTTAGATAGATTCAAATGTTTGCAAAAAGTGGCTTGTTTAGTCAAGAAACCATACCCGCCCCCCATCCATTTCAGATTGGCAACACTCGCTGCTGTAGGGAAATTCCCTAAATGGACAGTCCGTAGGAAAATCCACATCCATGAGCATGGCCGTCAAAAGGAACACGCCGGCATGGCACATTCTAATCCAGTCGGAATGAGTGAAACTGTGAAACTGCGATGCACCTTTATTTCAAGTCAATGACGATTATATTCATAGATAATGAAGAATATTATTGAGCTAAATGAATTTTAATAATCATCATATCAAATGATTTACATATATTATATCAACCGTTGGCATTCCTCAACCACTAATTTTATTGTTCTTTTCATTTGAAGCTCATCAATTCTCTTGAGAACGATGCGGTTTGGGCGGCTTGATGTCACCATGATTCAAACGATTGATTTATAATACACGTCAAAATACAACAAATAAGATACAAATAAGGACAAATAAGGACAAATAAAGTCCCAACAAATAAGAGCAAATAATGGACAAATAAAGCAAAATAATGCAAAATAACGACATTTAATGGCAAATAAAGAAAAATAACAGCATTTAGTGACAAATCATGATATCATATCTAGGCGTCATTCCCCCAAATTTGCCCGGGCTCGTTTTGCCCGGACCATTGACCAGCGATGACATAGGGTAAAGCTTGGGTACCGCTCGGTTTTTGACGAACATAGCCATGTAGAAGCATCGTTTTACGAGGGAGTATAATAGGGACAATGGGGATGACCCCCCAGTAAACGTTTGCATAACTATGGAAAAAAAACAATTTTTAATGGGTAAATCAACTATTTCTATGGCCATTTTCAAGTTCGCAAAGTGTCAGCCATTACCAGAGGCTAATCAAGAATCATCCGCCGTGGGAATCCAAACATCAGGGGTCCCAACAAAAACCACCCTATGGACAGCGGGTGGTTTTCCCCCTAATTTTCATGGGAAAATAAGCCCAGGTAGTTTGACATATGGCACGGTTTTATACGGTTTTGGCATCTACCACGGAGTCATAGATAGCGGGGATGATCAACAAATGGGGAATCCCCAAGCTCGCTGGATGGTTTGTTTCATGGAAAATCTGAAAATCAAATGGATGATTTTTGATGTACCCCCATGTTAGGAAACCTCCATATACAATAAGAAATATGTGATACAAATTCATGTTATCAGATTATCATGTTGCGAGTATGACTAAGAATCGATCATCAACATTATTCGTATACATTTTTACCATTAATTAGTACTAATACATGTATCAGTATTACTAACAGTATCATGTTGCCTTCAAAGAAATAATTGGTGTACCTTCTGGTAAGCAAGCATCATACTGGAACCTGAGAAAATAGAAACAATGCACGTTCCATGATGTTCTCTTCATGTGCTCCGTTCAGCAGATCTGCAAATAGGGATTGTCCAGCACGCCATGTTGGATTGGAAGAACCGTTCTATACACAAAATGATGCACAATTGGAAATGGCTACAATGTGGGGCCCCGAGTTATAAGTTGCTTTATAAACACTATGAAGTATAGTATATAGTATATATATATAGTTATAAGTCCCATGACCCTAGTTATTGGAGTTACAACTTAGCTATCGAACGGCCCTATATATCTAGGCAGCACCACATTGCATATACCCAGCTAAACATGGAGAAGTGGGGATATATCCGATTGAGAAACAGGGACGTAACCAGCAAATGCGAAATGGGTATATACATTTAATATGTCGTATCTCATAATACATGTCGTATCTCATATAGTGCATTTAATAGCGCACATTATTTGTCATAGTCTATTGTATACACATGTTGTTAAAGGGAACGAGATGAAACAACATGTACAGCATGCAGTGTTAAAACAACATGCTGTGACCGCCAAACATTGGCTCAAGCGTATGGAGAAAAGGGATGCGTCGTGTGACTCCGCATGGCA
>Ga0126342_10004661_pt1:0-22500 | contig 23549 bp, 21 predicted proteins | sample Cyp1metagenome_FD_92528 | JGI IMG/M metagenome (GOLD analysis project Ga0126342, IMG submission 92528) | Coral microbial communities from Lord Howe Island, Old Settlement Bay, Australia - Cyphastrea 1 metagenome | ecosystem: Host-associated > Invertebrates > Cnidaria > Coral ...
CCATGAGATGAATACTAAATCAATACTAAATCCATGACATGAATACTAAATCAATACTAAATCCATGACATGAGTACTAGATCAATACTAAAACAATTGCTGGATTCCTTTTTTTTTGAAATTACATTTTGTGTATTCGTTTTCAATTGTGGTAATTGAAAACCTTTACATACAAACAAGTTTGATGGTGGCTTTAAGTCTATTTAGGGTTAAAGAGGGGGGGGGGCTATTTATAAATCAGAGGTGGACATTATATATAATATAATAAGAAAACGATCTTTGAAATATATGGTCGTGATTCTTGACTACATGTGAACATTGACCACAATTGATGTTCACTTTGATAATTTCGCCGCAGTCTCCTTCGAGTTATTTGCTTCTCGGTCCCTACTGCGATGTCTCCGAAGGCTGCAGATGGAGCTGATCCACCAACGGATCCAGCAGATGCCCTGCAGGCTGTGCCTAAGTCTTCGACGAAAGGCAACAAGACGCCAAAGCCAAAGCAGCAGAGCACAAAGGTGTTCGTTGATGCCAAAGGGTTTGATCTGTCTTTGAAGACGGAGCCTGCACGCAGAGTCATCTTTGTTAGAATATAATATAATAATATAATATAATATAATATAAGATAAGATAATTTAAGATAATATAATATAAGATAAGATAATTTAATATAATATAAGATAAGCTAAGATAAGATAATGAAAGATAATATAATGTTATATTATATAATATATTATAAGATAATGTATTTTAATATAAGATAATATAATATAATATAAGATGATATAAAATAATATAATATGAGATAAGATAATATAAGATAATATAATATAATATAAGATGATATAAAATAATATAATATGAGATAAGATAATAATATAATATAATATAATATAAGATCATTTAATATAATATAAGATAAGATAATAAAATATAATTTAAGATAATATAATTTAAGATAAGATAATATAGCATAAGATAAGTTAATATAATATAATACAATATCATATAATATAAGATAAGATAATACAATATAATATAATATAAGATAAGAGAACATAATTTAATATAATATATATATGTATGTATTATATCATATATATATATTATTTTACATATTATATATTTTATATATATTATCTATTATATATATACGAATATAGTGAGGCCCCCTATGATGGCCAGATTGATTTAGAACTCCAGCATCTATGGTTTAAAATACGCAAATAACTAGAGTATTTGTGGGGGTTTATGACCTGTAAAGCTGGGTGGGACACACATTATATGTAATTTGTTTAGTGGATGCAACATGGATCATTGATGTTCCTACTTATTAGGCTGCAAGGTATATATATGTATATAATGAATCCATTCTGGATATAAATATACAGTATATAGACACATAATTATATAGTAGATGTGCTGTATGTAATTTATGTCATTCATTCTTAACCGGATATGTTTTTTAGATATTAATGGATATATACATATCTATATCTATTAAACATATAATGGACGTATAAGGAATATTTGCTGGATATATGACCAACAACGAGAAGGCCCCAGATATGTTTGTGGCATTACAACAGCATCAAAGGTGATAGTTTCTGTGATTTTCGATATACCCACCATACATCATATTAGCACTCGCTAGCCCCTTGGGTTCAGCTGCACAACCCAACATGGCGGAGCATCAAAGGTGAATACCTCTAGCGGACAGTTCCTCAAGCGGAGATCTATAGAAGAATGCTGGTTGGTGGTTTGGAACCATGGAATTTTATGACTTTCCATTCAGTTGGGAATGTCATCATCCCAACTGACGAACTCCATCATTTTTCAGAGGGGTAGGTCAACCAAGTTTTTCAACCAAATTTCTGCACCAGAACTCTCGACTTTCGATTCTCTCAAGGAAGCTTTGGGCATCAGATCAGATGATCAGGATATATCAGGATGGAGAGAGTCAGGCAATCCTACATTGGACTACCTTCTGGTAATTTAACGTAGCTATTGAAAATGACCATAGAAATAGTGGATTTTCCCATTAAAAATGGTGATTTTCCATAGTTTTTTGTATGTTTACCAGAGGGTACCCTCTACTTTCGAGGAATCAAACATGCTGTGTTTTCCATTGCAAACTGCCCCAAGTTGCCTGAGGGGACAGTATCGCGGATGGGGATGTGGTCAAAAAACCTATGAATTATTGCCATATTTGGGGGAAGAAGCATCCATTAAACAGCTATGACTTTGGGTAGCATCCAGGTAGGGTTTTGACCCCTCAACACGTGTGTTGGATCCTGTCATAGGATGATTCCTGTTGAAAAAGTCGTCAGAACGCTGTAGTGATCCTCGGAGTGTTTTGGGTGTTTTGCTGAGACTTTCTGATGTACATCATGTTACATCCCTAGATGAAGAAATTCACATATGGGTATGGGTCAATACCTATAGATACATTTTTAGTGGGATGAACATCCATTTACCAGCTATTTTGGGGTTCACTAGGTACCAGGGTTTTGACACACTGCCATATGGACGACCATCCACTTTTTCATAAAAAGATATCGTAATTTTTACCTCATGAGTTTTACACCTGTACCATCTCCCAACATTTTTTTGGCATGTGTTGCTACCGATTTTTTAACAAAACAAACCTCCAGGGCGGCCGACGACAGAGAGACCGGGAGCCCTACAAGACCAAGGTGCCCAGGGGGCCCAGGGGGCCCAGGGGGCCCAGGGGGCCCAGGGGGCCCAGGGGCCAGGCGCCGTAATTGAAATGAACATATCATGAAAGCTAAACTTGATACCCTCTGGTAAACTAACATAGCTATTGAAAATGGCCATTTATAGTGGATTTTCCCATTAAAAATGGTGATTTTCCATAGCTATGTTAAATTACCAGAGGGTATTTAATGAGATTCAACTTAATGATATTCAACTGAGTCAGCAAAAGCTCGATTTCCCCTGAGTCAGCAAAAGCTCGATTTCCATTGTATTGAATAAGAAATTCTCATTTTCCGAGTTGAATCCCAAGCCGTTGACTTGATATTTTGTGGCAGACAACCAGCATTTTCTGTTGATGATATAAGATTATTGCTTCAACCCAATCCCGGCTGGCAAATCAAGAAAGTGTGGAACAAGCTGCAGTTGCAGCTTGAACTGCCAATGAGGCAAGGCTACAAATTTATTGGGCCTAGGAGAGCTGCGGCGCGAATCAAGACTTGGAGTGGATGAAGTGGGTCTCGGAATCAGAAGCCGCAGCCACCCTATTACACAAAAAGACCACTCATTCAAAACATTGTTGAGAGTGGCTTTTGACAGGAATCCGCCATGTACGGGTCTACACGCCCCTCGAGTTCGACAGCCAGAAAATCTTTACCCAACGATGGCAACTTTGCCATGGTTTCTTTTGGGGAAAATGACACGAATCAAAATGATGAATGGATGGAATTGATGGAATGGGGATTTCTCGATAGTGTTCATTTTTGCATGCAAAAGCTCTGTTGATTTATGACGATATGTGGGTTTCACCATGGGTTTTACTCTCCAATCTGTTGGAGATTGTCACAATCCGTTGCGGGAAATCCATCGGAATCATCTTGAAAGGATCGGTTTTTGCTCAAGAAGGTGTGTATAGATATCTGATTTGGGGTTTCAAGATGTTTCACATATTTGATGTTTTTTCAACCATACTTGCGGATGATTGGTTGAGATTACAAAATATTACACATATGTTTGGGTAGAACCCCCAATTATCTGTTGCTATGTGTATGTGAATATATATATACATATATATATATCCCTATGACCAAATCCCCCGCAAATTGAAAACCCTAATTAGAAAAAAAAACACTCCATTTCAAATTTTATTAAACCCCTTTAAAAATAAATATATATATATAGTATTGCCAAAAACTGGATTTCGAAGCTTTCCCCTAATATTCCAATGAAAATCTTAATAATGAAAATAAAGCCACACCAATCCTATTTCCCCACCTGCCAGGTGAGGGTTGTTAGATTTTATCAGAGCTGTTGTCCTCCTCCTCCTCCGCCTCCTCTTCCGCCTCCTCGTCCAGTTTCTCCTCGACCATGTCTGCATCAACTTCCACCTCCACTTCCGCCTTGCCAACTCTTCGCCAAGCTCTTCCCCAACTTCCGAGCTCAGTGCGCACTGCTGGACCTCAACACCTGGGACCTTCCCAGCTCAGTGCGCACTGCTGGACCTAAACCTGCGACCTTCCCAGCTCAGTGCGCACTGCTGGACCTCAACCTGGGACCTGCCCAGCTCAGTGCGCACCGCTGGACCTCAACCTGGGACCTGCCGAGCTCAGTGCGCACCGCTGGACCTCAACCTGGGGCCTTCCGAGCTCAGCGCGCACCGCTGGACCTCAAAAGCCAGATAGAATGCCAGAAGATATGCCAGATAGAACGCCAGATAGCATGTCAGATAGAATGCCAGATAGAATGCCAGATAGAATGCCAGATAGAATGCCAGAAGATATGCCAGATAGAATGCCAGAAGATATGCCAGATAGAATGTCAGAAGATTTGCCAGTAACAAAACGTATAAATGCCATGGTGGGGATCACACGAAGTAAAGTATATTTTTTTTAATGGGGGAGTTTTAGTAATAGGAAGAAGGGATTATACATATGAATGTGCATGTATCCAAACCAGCAAGGTGTGCATATACCCCAACCATGGGATGTTTATGTTAGTTCTATATAGTTCTAGATTTTTTTAATGGTTATGTATTCCAAGGAACCCGATCCCATTTATATAAGTGATTGTATTATGTAATTCATGTGGGTAAAACAATGCCATTTGCACCATCCCCCAGTCATCACCATTTTTTGCTTGGTGGTATATATAAACCATTCCCAGTAAAATGGGTGGTAAACATGGCATTGTTGTACCAACATGAGCAATCATTAACCACTAATTATTACCATCATTAAGCATCATTAACCATTAGTAACACTAATTATTACCATCATTTAACCATTTCATTAACCATTAATATGTGATTTCTCAGCGGCGTGTTTCGGCCGGTTTCGCCAGGAAGACTTAGATGCAGATCTCGAGAAATATTTTGGTCGAGACCCTGGAGAGGCCATGGGACCCACAGCGATCCTATGGCCGAACTCATCTGGTGACATCGTCTGGTTGGTGCTTTGGAACATGACTTTTATGACGAATAATGGGTATAATTATGGTTATGGAATGGTTATATAATAATGGTTAATATAATCTGGTTGGTGGTTTGGAACATGATTGGGAATGTCATCATCCCAACTGACGAACTAATATGTTTTTAGAGGGGTAGGTCAACCACCAACCAGGTCCAATTGACCCAAAAATGAAGATGTTTGCAATAGCAAATTGGGATTCTAGAGACTGTCGTTCACGTCTCCTACATTTGGCCATGGAGTTCATGAAGGTTACGGAACCAAACCATGCGTTTATTGTTGCGAGAATCTACCATCAAAAAGGTTGGTTCATAGCGACCCGCCAGGAACACAGCCGATTTGCAGCATTGGGGATTGTGAAGTTGTGTGTTTCTTTTGTTCCTATGTTTCTTGTGTGTATCTGCCCTGGGCTGAACATACAACAAAGATGCGCAAAAACCATTGTTTTTTGGTAGGAAAATGATCAACACATGGTATGTTTTTTGTTCACTTCTATGTTAGTTTACACGAGTGTAGATATAGCCAATTCTAGTATATTTATTATTTTCTGGTCTTAGTAATTATGTCTATATACATGTGGGAGGACGTGTGCAAAAAAGAACACAAATTGGGGTTTTTCATGTCAATGGGGCATCTCCAAAAAACCAGAGGTTTCTTTTCGAACAGTTGTCCAACTTTGGATGATTTGGGGATACCCCCATTTCATTCGCCCACATGCCTTGCCTATGTCGTGCTTCCCGGTGCAGGGCGGCAAGGTGCCACGACTAAAACCGGCGTGGGGATGGTGGTTTCATGGCGGTCGTTTCATGGCCTAAAATCTGGAGATCAAGTTCTTGCTTTGTGCTACTTGTTGCATGGAGAATAAAGTATTCCATATTTATCCATATTCCATATTCCACGAAAGATTGATGATTCTGATTCTAAATATTAAAATAGATTTAAATAGGACATTAATTATATATTAGTAATTAATCTACGCTCTTTTTTAACAATATCTAGGCTTCATCACAAATCATCTTGTTTTAAAGAACCAGAAAAAAGAAGAGCACACAACTCACAGCAAGGGCTGCTTGTATGTAAGGTGCAGGGGTACTCACAACATCTCACAACCACTTTCACAGAGGGGAGCCAGACACCACCTTAAATCAAGAAAATCAATCTGGTGCCATCTGCCTCCAAAAAAATAACATAGCTAACATAGCTATGGGAAAAGACCCATGATAATCATCTATATACAGATGTTTCACCTATGTTCTTTCTCCGAGAGTTATGTGAAATGACCAGAGGGTACAAAGTTTCACCATGTCAATCTACATCTTTGCCGCCCTTTTAGCACCAGCCCTTTGGTGACATGCAAAACGAGCCGCAGGCAACCAGGCTTGTTCTGGCAGTGGGCAGCACGCCTGAATGGGAAGAATTGTGGGCCGAGAAGGTTACGGACGAGGAGTTAAGGGACTGGATCTGGCAAACACACGAAGTACGGAAGAAGGATAGCTAGCTGCTGTATTGATACACGACGAAAACAGGTACAGCACCGACGAGGAGTTTGAAGCCTTTTTGAAGGCCAAGTGCGAAGAGCACTCCAAACCTTTCCTACACAGTGTGGAGGGCCTTTCGATTAATTCGACGACTTGGACTCCAAAAGCATGTTGCAATTGACGGCCTGGGTTCAACGCGACATTTTGGCACTACTGCAGGAGCTCCAAGGATAAACTGGCCGTCCAACACCGCGAATCTTCGGTGAATTGCCAGTGCATAGCACTGGTTTGGTGCTAAACAGTTGCTGCATCCAACTTCAACTGTGTAATCAAGAAACGTAGTATGAATAATATATGTTAGCTAATGATATAGTAATTCTGCACACATATGAAATAGAGTTTAATTTTTACTAGTGGAATATATTATTCAAACAGAAATAGATTCTATGAATCATTAATATGTTATAGTAGTTCTGTGCATATGAAATAGCAATATTTGAATATATCAATATGCATATTGGATTTTTGCCACGAAAAAACCGCGACACTGCCGCCAGTCGTCGCTGGACAATGATCTGGACTCCTACATGGGACGAAAAGGCGAGGAAACGTCGATGTCCGACCTCAGAAAAGCTTGCAGATGAAGAGGAAAATAGTGGGTAAATAGTGGGTAATTGGGAAAACAGTGAGTTTATAGTGGGTTGAATAATGGGTTTAAAAGTAAATTAAATTGTAGCCAATTATTCCAATTATTTACCATATAATTAATGTGAAACCCACTATATGAATAGGATAAATAGTGGGTTTCACATAAAAAAATAGCCAATGTGCCGTGGTCCAACACGACCACGACTGGATTACATACGGGAGATGGTCATCCATTAAGAGCATTCCCAATATGGGACGGAGGACCATAAATCATATATATATATATATAGATGTAATGTTTTGACTATGGCGCATATAAACTGAAAAAAATATGTAATGCATGTTCGGATTCAATTAATGTAGTACGATCCAACTCGGTAACAAGCACGGTACCAATTGAATTTTGGAAAACTCCAATTTTGTGGTGGTCAAATTCCTACAATGGCTGTCGGTGTCTATTTATACAAAAGGCTGCCCTGTAGTTGTAAATTTAATTTATATTCTCCCATCTAACTTTACTATATTTTACTATATTATACTATATTGTATTAGAATATATTATGGCATGTTATGTGATGCGATGTTATGTCATACTATATATTCACCTTCAACCCATGAGCGTTGTCAAGCAATTTGCCTGTTAAGGGGTCCCTTAAAAGTAGCCTCAAAAGAAGGGCTTCAGCATTGGAAACAATGGAGATCACGATTAGATAACAATCATTTTACGATGACCATCGGTAATGTAACCATCATTAATACTTAATACCATTAGATAGCATTTGATGGTAACATATCATTAGATAACCATCATTAATCCATAATAATCTGTTCATTTGTGATATCTTGATGTACCACATTTGGAGTCATTATGGTGGGTATTTTATTCTAGGGCCTAGGGGGATGAATTTGCTACACACTGGGGCGCCGTTCTCCGTTAGCTGATGCAAATAACTCAATCAAGTCACTATGGTTTATGATACGCAATCAAGGTCTACTTCAAGTATAGTATTCATGGGGTGAATCTCAAGCAACAAACATCACAATGTGGGGTCCCACATTGTATCCATTGATTATGCCGATCATCAAAGCTAACAGGGGGCGCGGAGTCATGGTGTTGTGGTCGCCATTTTTTTTTTACTTGGATTTATGGTTCAGATTTTTGTGAGAAAATCACCTATTAGATGGATTATAAAGGGGGATGTAACTTACCAACTAGATGATATTAATATATATATATGAATCCCTTCCCAGGTTCATATTAAACACAATCCCCACAAACCGTGGATTAGTAGGGGCTTGGCAGATATTTGGGACCATACAATGGGAGTGTTTAATATGAACAAGGGATGAGATTAATCTTGGTGCTGTCCTTTGTCCGGATTAGTCCGAAAATTGTGGATGCACCTCGATTTATGATAAATTGAATAGGGAAAATTTGATGAGCAACCATTAGATGGAATAGGGATGAATAGGGGTATCCCTATTTTCAGACAAAGTCATTTGGGAATATGGGTACCATAGACTGCCGAAAAGAATTTCTTCATAGTTCAAGCATCAATTGCATATGGTACCCTAGAGCCTTAGGGTTAACTGATGTAGATGTGTAAAACCCATGGTTTCCGTCGGAGAATGGATCCTCTAACTGGCAAACATGGCTCGGATGGGTTTTTTGGCAGTTGCATGGCTATGCAAAAATGTGGCACACCCAGCAATCAACGGACCATTTAGTGATGACTTTACCACCTACTTATGGAAGATCTTGGGGATATTTGGGCATGCTTTTTGAAAGTGGCTTTACCACAGTAGTAACCTCCAAGTAGTATAAGCACGCCGGGGCAGCGCCCACCGTGGTAGGGGAGGAAGGCGAAAAGACTGATGAGGCAAGAGCTGGGGCAATGCAACGGGAGGATCTTTTCATGACTCGTAACTGGTTGGTGTTTGTGGGGTGATATCTACTTATTAATATGGTACGGTACGACTAGTAGATATAACTTGTGATGACCCAGTGAGACATGAATAGATGTTTATCTGGTTGGTGGTTTGGGAACATTTTTTATTTTTCCATAGATTTGGAATAATCATCCCAACTGACTAATATTTTTCAGAGGGGTTCAAACCACCAACCAGTTATGGTAGTTATAACCCAGTGATATATGAATAGATGCAGTCATAGATGGGATAAGCCAAAAATCCGAGGGCTAATCCTCCAAGTATGGTCGAAGTGGCCGTCGCCATGTGATGATGGATTTCAGCATTAAGAAGAAGTGGTTTTAGCAACAAGAAAAACCACATATATAAGGGTTTGTGCCTGAAAGTTGGGTATACCCCAAATAGCCATTTCCATAGGGGAAAAATATATAAAATTATGATAGTCCATTGAAATTGGTGATTCCCTATTTTAAGACAAACCCAGTATACCACGTAAACGAAGATGACAAAATTTCTACGAAAGTAGGGATTCAACCAAGAGAAGTCTCTCATGGGAAACCCACCCGAAGCCGGTACCCCTGGGAGCCTTCAAGATGGTACCCCGAATGAAAACGCCCTTTTTGGGCTTCAAAAACCGTGGGTTGTAGAAGACAAACAGTGGTGTCAATCTAGGTCACAGGTCCGTATTCAAGACTCCTTGTTTGGGGTATGGTTAACCTTCCAACTTGAGGTACTAAAACAAACAGAAGTGATGTTGCTAATATTTCTCATATTCATGTCGAATCATCCTGGTGCTTATTGATTTTTATCATGTGATATCCCCATTTTTCTTTGTAAACTCTAGCTCCTTACCTGCAACCCAAGGCGGTCAAAGAAGAGGTTGAAGAGAAGGCCGGGACCCGTTCACGTGGCGTGGCTGTGGCGTGGCTGTGGCGTGGCTAGCCTGGCTAGCTGGAGAATCTATCAAAATGGAGGTGTCATTTTTTGGAACATCATCTGTAAATGGAGGAAAATTTACGCTGGAGAAAATCTGAGAAAAACTCTTGATGAATCCAGGAGTTTGTTCTCCAAAATCCTCCAATTTATTGTGGGATGGTGGGGCAAAGTTGGCTACACCAGCCATTCAATGGTTACATGCTTTGATTCCCAGAAGTGACCAAAGTCTGTGCACCGTAATGGACTTGTTCTAGTCAGACTAATGACTAGAAAACTCTGGTTGGGACGATGATCCCAAAAAAAACGACCGTTTTTCGGGGGCTAGCAGTTCATCACAAAGTGTTCATCAAAGTAATTTCCTGGATGATTTCAGACTTATTAGATTTCTTTGTGTTTTTTTTATGTGCAGGCCGCCTGAAGAATCAACCAGAATTGTTTGGGAGGTTCAATATGGAAAACTGGGATGTGCTGGGATGTGCTGGGATGTGCTGGGATGTGCTGGGTATGTTGTCTCCCAAAATGTGTCGTTTCATTCAGCAACTATCCTCTGGTAAACGTTTACATAACTATGGAAAATCACCATTTTTAATAGGAAAACTCACTATAATTAGGGTATTTTCAATAGCTATGTAACAATATGTAACAAATTACCAGAGGGTACACATCTTCGATCATCTTCGATCCAGTTGGCTCATTTTATATCGCCCCCACCTCTGGTAGTTTTCTTGTCCTACCAGGTCCCATTAAAATCCCCAGTACATGTGCAGGCCGCAGATAAGGCAGAGGCTGGTCGGGGTGGATCCGAATGTCAAAATCTCTGGTGCGAGAAGATCCTATACTATTATAATCTATTATATATACCTATCCTATACTATATATAACTATATATACACAATTATATATATATATAACTATATTAATCTGGATATACTATTATAATCTATATTAATCTATTATATATATATAATTATATATACATGGAGCGGTCATTGTTTGAGGCAAAACATCCCATGTGGAGTTGAGGTATCCAACTTCCAACAGTATATATATATATAGATATGTATACACATATAATTATATATATATATACAGAATTATGTGTATATATATATATATACATATATATATATATAATTGTGTATATATATATATATACACAAGATAGGATTTTCGCATGGAATGTGTTGACGGCACCACTCATGAAGATGTATTGATTGTATTGACTGCGATTCTGTCCCTGCCGGATGATGATCTAGGAGCTCATGGTGGCAAACCTTCGCAAGTCCCAGACTGGTGTTGTCACATTGAAGTCGCAATTTGCCTGATCGCAATCGTATTCGGTCTAAGCACTCGTAACCCGAGAGTGAATTGAATTAATCTGATCAATCTAAAGCAATGATGGGATGACAGAATTGAGTTCTGACACAGGAGTCAAATTATCATTGAATGATGATCTTAACATATCCTGAACGAATCTGAGTTTCTGCTAGCTGTTTGCAAGACAAATAGGTTTTTCTGAAAATAGTGTACCCCGAAATTCCAGAAGAAATTCCATACTCTACCATGATTACCATATTTTGTCACTATGTAAATGGCAGTTTTATGTCAGACAGTCAGATTGCTCATTATATCTATCCCATTAATTCCCCACATCCCCATTGAAAAACGTGGATTGTCCATATCCCATAGATGATTCCATCCACTGGTTCATCATCATGTTCCTTATCAAATGCCTACTTCCTGATTAATTACATGTTAATCTCGTGTACTAACCATGGGTAACCAGACCTAATCATCTAGGGTAATCACCATTGGTCTGTATTGGTCTGATTTTTTTAATCCACTGTTTTTTTTATAGCACTCTGCAACCATGGGTAAGCCATTTCTCTTTGAACCAGACCTTCAGTGATGTTCCCAAGGAAGAGTCCTGAGCGATTCCTGAGTGCTTCGCCGGTTCCTGATGGAGGAGTGAACGGCGTTTCCAAAATGGATCAATGAACTGGGTTCGAAGGAACCTAGGGAAACATGGGATGATTTGGAGGATATATATGTTTTATTATTTACCATATTTATTGTTTGAGGACTTACTGAATTTGCTGGCAAACATGGATTCAATTTGCATGTTCATTGTCTAGATCATCCTGCTCATTAGATAATTTCCCATGTTTATCGCTTTATATAATCTGATTTCTTGGTTTCTTGGTTGATTGGGAGGGTCAATTAATCGATAAAAAAAACCATGGATGATGTTGACCCCTGGGTCTTCAAACAGGGTGTGTGTGTGTGTTTGCATTTTAGGCATTGCCCTCCCCCACTCGAAAAAGATCCGGGTGTAACATGAACCAAAGGTACTCTTTCTCAATCTGATAAGGTCCGAAGGGTAATTTAAGCAGGATATCAACAACAAAGCACCAAGATTGGATTTGTCAAGCCAAAAGCCATTGTTTGTGGGTTGAACCATCCATTTCCGTTGGTTCACAAATCCACTTCTCTTGGATCTTGCCGTTGGATCCATTGCTCCTGTGAATTTGTTGCAGACGCAGTGGGCACACTCGAGGCGCAATGAAGCCTCTCGGCTCAAAACCTATGTACATGTCGATCCCCAAAGGAATGCATCTCCGTGTTATGTCCGTATCAATTCCTATTGTCAAGGTTTTCTTGTGAGGTTGTATCAACCCAAGTAATTCACAGCAATTCCGCATGATCCAATTGACTTACATTCTGCAGCGGGAAGCCCTGATTCCCAGATGCGAACCTGTTGGTCTCAGAGCTTTCCAAATTGCAAGGACCGATAAAGGAATGATTAGTCACTCTATCCATCTCTATCCTCATTCTCTCCATAAACAAACCCAAGGTCCACATCCAGTCCAGTGAGAAAACCGCAACTGGCCATGGGAGGGAACAAACCAATCTAAGCCGTGCTGCCGTCGAAGCAACGAAGCAAGCACGCCGCGTGGCGCGCACCGCGGCGTGTAGGAAAAGTCGAATGTTCTCCGTAGGAGGCTCCCGTGTGTATGAGGTTCAAAAAGGTAAGGCTTGGAGTGCCGGGCTCTGTTCCCCCAAAAATGGGGAAGAAGTAAAACTGATAAACTGCCTACTTGAAGTAGTACATCCTATATCCTAGTAGAATTTACGGTTTTACCGATAAATTTGGGCAGCTCAAACTAACAACCAGAGATGCCACGAGGTGGGCCTCCAACTTGGCTATTTGGGGGGTTGAGCTTAGAGGTGATTTCTGTCCCATCAATAAGTTACCCAAGTTAGGTAAGAAATGGTGACAAATGGAGGTTTCCTGAAATGGGGATACCTCCAAATCATCCATTTAAGTAGGATTTTCCATTATAAACCATCCATTTTGGGGTATCCCCATTTATGAAAACCCCTAAATACAGAGCATGTAGAACAAAATACCAATTGAGTACACTGAGGGCATAGATAGTTGCTTGCGAAGATTAAGGGTTGGTATATGACCAGCCTGTTCGTTGAACCACTTTTTTGCGTGATTGACATCCTTATTTTTGTTTATTAAATCCCCATTTCAGAGAATTTCAGTATATGTTTGTAAATACTGTATGTTCCCGCAAGAAAACGCCGCATTGATTATTGTTGGTTCGTACCGTCATGTTGATTGGTAACATCACTATTGGGGTAAATTAGATTTACCATTTGGTTATTTAACATAGCCATGGAAAATCACCATTTTTAATAGGTAAACCATCTATAAATGGGCCATGTTCAATAGCTATGTAACAAATTACCAGAGGGTATTATAGTGACCTCACTATGACCTCACTGGCATGTTGAGGATTCGGGGGAAAAACAACGCGGAATCATCCCCAAGTTTCGCCGAACTTTTCCAGATCAATGTTCCTAGCTTTGTCTGTAATTTTATAGTTCAATATGGGCTAATTACCCAGAGGATCCATGGTGCTGCTATATATATGGTAACATGGATCCCATCAATATACCCCAAATGTTGGCATATATAGCATACATGGATCCGTCATGGGTTATGGCTAATTCAGGTGTATTAACATCAACGCTTTTCAACTTTAGCATTCATGGATTAGATCAATATTTTGGACGAGTTAAAGCATTGAATTTCTTGCTTCGATCCTTTCTGTGGTGCCCCTGTTCGATAGCTAAGTTGGTGAACATAACTCTGATAACCTTTGGGACTTTTGGTGGATAAATCGAAGTGGTTAATGGGATTATAAACCAACTTACCCTCTAGTAAACTAACAGTTTGCTATGGAAAGATCCACCATTTTTAATGGGAAAATCCACTATAAATAGCCATTTTCAATAGCTATGTTAAATTACCAGAGGGTATACCTGGGGGTGCACCACATTGTATTGATTGAATCGAGTTTCATGTTTTTTTTGGAGGGGAACATCTACAGAATACCTCAGAAAACAATGTTTTGAACACCCTGATTTATGCCCAACGGTGCCTAAGTTATCCCATCATCGTCCTATTGTTGATGGTTTTTTCCATCGGATGCCCATGTTTGCATCTTTTTGCAGGGTTAGTCTGAAAAGAAGGTACCCCCAATTCGGATTATCATTATTTTACCAATTATTCAATGGCGATTTGTTGATTGTACCTAGCTGTTCTTGCTTAAACTACCGTTTCATGGATTCATTTAAAGGAACAAAACAAAAACCATGGCCCAACGGTTCAACATGGTTCAAACATATAATATAGATGTTCCTTTAATACCTTCTTGTTGACAGCACCTGACTAATTACTGTATTTCTGGTTAAACCACCGGTCAACAAACCCAAATCCACTCTTCGTTGCTTAAAAAATATGATATCATATTTAGGTATGGGTCCCCTTTTTCCTTTTAAATGGCACTGTTAAAGTACCATTTGTTGATTGTATCTGATGCTTAAACCACTAGTTGATGGTCCCTTGGGGCCGGTCCCTTGGGTCCCGTCGATAAGACTCGGTCAATTCTTTCCGGATGTTTTGGCTCAGACACAGGGACCCAGGACGGTCTCGAACTTCACTGACGTGCCGCGGACGTGTTGCACGGGCTGAGGCGGGAAGCGAGACGCGAGCGAGACGCGAGCGAGACGCGAGACGCGTGTAAAGCGAGACGCAGGACTTCAGGGTTGGTTTGTAGCTCATTTCAATCCATTTGGGGGTTCAATTCTGCGGGATTATGTGGGATATATATATATACTATATATATAGAGAGAGAGAGGGAGACTTCATACCTTATTTCTTGTGATCATTAGACAAAACCAAACATTAGCCTTTTGATTCCAGCACCATCCATATTCCCATAATCCCCAAGGCACGATAAGGCACCGGTTTCAACTCATGGGATGTCAAATATCGTAAGGTTCTTGAACTCATGTCCAATAGTCCAATGCTTGTTACAAACTCTTTGTTTTTTTTACTTATGGAAGCATATGACTAAAACTGGTTGGTGGTTTCAAACATTTTTTCCATAATATATGGGATAATCCTTCCCATTGACTTTCATATGTTTCAAGATGGTTAAAACCACCAACCAGAAGAGTTACTAAAACTGTTGTTTTGTGATATATCGGTATAGCTCCTTTTCTTGAGGGGACAAGCCCAGTTGAGATTTCTGAGCAGATGAATGCGGTGAACCAACAAATTCGCCATGCCAAATGAAATTTCTAAATGATTTATTTTCTTTTTAACATAACAATCCAAAGAAAATAGACGAGTAATGTGCCACTGTTGCATATACCATTTATCTAAATGACGCATTTAGTAATCCTCAGAAAGATCGAACCGGTTGAATTCTGTTAAAAAAATACGGGGTTGCTATATTAATCCATGTGTGTGTTTGCTTGGCCCCCGAGTGACTCCTGAGTCTCCACAGTCCACAGGTGGCAACGTGCCTTCCCGCCAAAGGTCTGGGAGATGGGCTTGTAGCACTGATGGATATTCATGAGATACAACCAACAAGAAAAATGGTCACTTCTTCATCTGAAGGGACTGCTTAGATACTGTTATTAGTACTTTGATCTTTTTCAATCAACGTTGCAATCAATGGTATTCAATGGACATTCACCAGCTGACAGGTAAGATTTGTTGACAGGTAAGACACACCAGGAATTCTGTACCCAGTAAGCAATTGGATGGAAAGTCATGGAACTGTCGCTGGGGGATGTTGCAAGCTGACTATTTGATGATCGGAGGGTAATCAACAAGATTGGCGACCTAACTACTGGAAATTGATGGAAATTCTAGAGATTTGGAATACGGCTTTGGGCTTGTTTGTGGGTTTTTTTCTGGAATACCCGTGTAAATATTAGATTGCCTGAGGGTAACCACTTAGCCAATTGTGATACCATCTAAGTAGGATTGGAGGAATCAAGTCTTTGATGATTACTAGATTGACCGACCGGAGAAGTAGGGTCGGACATTAAGTTGTTGCTATAAATGGCTATATATATATATATTACATATGTATATATATATATGGGTGTAAGGGGAATCATCCCAAAATAGCCTTATTTCAGTTTAGCGAATTACTATAATTTACCCAGATAAATAGGTATAATTATATGTAAATCTGGCTGAAAAATACCTAAGTGGGATGATTGTTTTTCTACGGGTAACTATCTCCAAATGGCCGCACGTTTCAGCTTTTTCAGCTTTGTGAATTACTATCACTTGCCCATTTTCATGTTTAACTGTAATATTAATATTATATCTATACCTGCTCACACAAAAACCGAGGAATTTGTATGTCAAAATCAAATACATAAGGTATTTGGGAAATGCCGAGGAATGTATCAGATACTAGCCAGCTAACTATTTTGTGCAAGGTATCTAAGATTTGCCATCAAGTTCATCCAACCGTGATGGAAGAACTTCTGGATGTTAGGATTTTTGTCGGGACTTCCCACGATGGCAAACATGTCTGGGTTGTGAACCAGAATCAGTGGCCGATGATAGTCCACTTGATGATAGTCCAATCTTGAGCCATACCCATATACTCCATGTATGGTATATTTACCTACATTTGGGTGATTTTTAGGGCAAATGTTGATAAATATTCCATACATGGAGCATATGGGATAGAACCTACTCTGGGTGATGCACAAATTCGTTCATTGATGTTTTGGATTACCCTGACCTCAAAATCCCCGGGCTTTGAACCTCATATTCCCTACGTTCGTCGTTAGCTAAGTTGATTTATAAGTAAGTCAACTAGGAACTCTGGTGGATGTAACTCCAGTTGATGGGTTTTTTATTCAACAGACCGACATAACCTTTAAGGGCCCCAAAGGGGGCCGATTTGATTGGAGCATCCCCCACGGCTTTCCGCAAAATGTCCAGGCTGCGGTCGCAGAAGCTTGTGACTGACAGCCAAGCAGGGCACAGGAGGGGCACCTGGGATGTTGATTTGGGGCCCCGGGGGTGTTCGTTGGGAGGGGAAAAAACATCGGTCATCCCACTTAGTAGTTGAATGAGATCCAAAATATGGATAGATATAACGGATTAGCATGAAGAATAAAAGTACTCTCTGGTAAACTAACATAGCTATTGAAAATGGCCATAGACATAGTGAGTTTTCCCATCAAACAATGGTGATGTTCCATAGTTATGTAAACGTTTACCAGAGGGTATAGCCTAGTATAGCTGACAATCAATAGATATATATATATAGGAATCTGGCGGGAATCAACTAGGCTACTGCCTTCAGTCAGTGCGACCCCTCAGAAACACACCTTTGAACATTTTCAGGCTCTGACGACATAGCGTGGTATTTACCCTCTGGTAAACTAACATAACTATGGAAAATCACCATTTGTTTATGGGAAAACTCACTATAAATGGCAATTTTCAATAGCTATGTTAGTATACCAGAGGGTACAATGTTTTGCAACCTTCACTGCCAAATTGCGACTTCAAACTGAGTGACCCTTGTGAGGCGGGGGGGTCATGTTCTTACCCTCCAGTAAATTAACATAGACCCTGGCAGTTGTCGGGGTTGGAAGATTAGTTTCCATGAAAATTTTGTGATTTTCAGGGTCTATGTTTACTTACCAGAGGGTATTTTATATGGTTTTTTGGAAGATATTTTGACGATATTGAACATCATGTCCCGGGGACTAGTCAAATTGAGTCGCAACTTTTGGCCAACTTTCCCAAGATGTTTCATATCTTACATCCGGCGTTGTAACGAAATATGCAGCTAATCATATTCAATCAGCCACACACTCGACGATCCAAGGGGGATCCAGTCAGAAACATGGTTGGGATTGGGCCATCATCCCACAGCCGGACTTTTCTTCGGTGAATTCTTGTTGATCCAGAGCTATTTGGTACTGGATTAGTCATCAATCATGTATCATGTATAACGGATAGATATTTAATGTATAACGGATATATAATCATATATAATGGATATAGAAATGTAGGGATTAATCATGTAGAAAATAGATCACCGGATTTTTGCACGCCCCGGTGGTGAACGAGCTAAGCTCAAAGCCACTTAAACTCCTTTTTGGGATATATCGGATATGCATGGATATGCTGTTTGGGTTCCAAATAGTCTGGCAAATTAGGTATGGTTTATTATTTGCGTGACCATATCATTGAACATGGAAACGTTGAGGGACCTCATTGCGAAAGGGATACAAAATTTAAACAAATCCTAAATTCCGAGTTATTGAGCTTTGATGCTGTGGATGGTTGAAGGATGTGATCAAAAACACGCTTGCAACATGATAGCATGGTGGTACTATCATGGAGTCATAGTGAAATTTCAATTGGACTAATAAGGTGTTAATCAATTAATGTATCAATAGAATCAATTGATCCGGGCAGCTTATTTTGCGACTTAACTTGGATCGTTTTTTGGCTTTTTGGGTTCTGCACATCAATTCGATGTTGTTCAAAGGTTGTGAAGATAAGTTGCTCTGGAAATCCTTACAGTGAACTATATACATTTTGCTGGGTCATGATGGTTAGTAGGAACTGTTCCAAAATAGCCTTATTTCAGGCTAGTGAAATATTGATGAACTATTGTAATTTACCCCGATTCTGACTAGAACGCATGAATAAGTCCCCATGATTGATTGATTCGGTCCCCATGATTTATGGTCATAGCTACCGTTATATATGGTAGTGACAACCCTGGTTGTGGACTGAACCAGCGGGCCTCCGACCACATGGAGAGAGGATTCGCTTTGTGGCACCTTGATCCAAACAGCCTGGAAGCGAGGTCAATGAATTCCAGTTTTTCTCTGTCGATGGTGCACAACAAGAAACACAGATGATTGGGCTCAGGCCCTCGAGGGCAGGCCAACTGAGGATGATGCCAGGGCTTTCCTGCAATCTCAATGGGCAGGAAAAGGCAGTCAAAGTTTCAGTTAAGCCCTCTTGGACTGAAAGAGTGGCGACATTTTCCACACATTGCAACATGATGGTTAGTCACGTGTTTCATCCCCCTATCACATGCAAACAATCTTATGTATTCATGTTCACATGCAGACCTTTCCCATACCTACTTAATATCTGTACAAGTATATATATACACACATTATATATACTGTATATATATATATATATATAAATTTTGCAGCAGTGAATCTATATACATATGGAAACAATGAAAATGAAAAGATGTGGCCATTTAGAACTACAGAGTTATGTGTTTAGACAATGTCGATCCTTTGAAACAACAAATGTATACATACACACACATGATCACGTGGCTGTAGCTGAAAATCATGTATATCCCAAATGGCCAACATGTCAATAATCATAGGGAAAACAATGATAAACTAATGGATTTGGGTAACCTATTTTCAGAAAAAAAACATAGCCTATTCACAGATTAGTTCACCATTGTAAGCTCCATTTAGTTCGGTCATTTCTCAGCTAGCCATGTTTGACTACCCAAGGGTAAATCCTTACATCGGATCACACTTCCAATTCATCATCATCTTGCCCTCTCTCCATCATACCCTTTGGTTGTTGAATGAAGCGAACCGGAAAAATCACCATTTGTAACAGCCAATTCATAAAGTTTTTATCCGTATATGGGAAAAAAGGCTTCCATAGCTATGTTAAACAACCAAAGGGTAATATCATCTCCATTCAATTGGTTGAATTCCACCAAAAAGTCCCATGAAATGTCCAGTCGTTCCCAGTAGTGTTCCCTGCAATGTCCAAAAAAAAACATGAAATTCCATGGATTCCCTTGTTAAATAGCCATAAATCATCGATAAAACAGCCATGTTCCATAAATCATCTAATGTTTGGGCCATAAATCATCCTAAATCATCCTAAATCATCATAGAAGCAGAGGATACAAGCTCCGCTGTGCCAGGAAGACATGGAAGATCCAGGCTCTCCCGTGTCACAGTCCGGGGTCCGCGGCCCAGGTTGGGCACGGCCCAACTGTGGCTTTCTTAGAATGGTGGATCCCCAGTCCGAAAAACCATGGCTTTCAAAATGTTTCAGTTAGCTAAGTCATGGTTCATGACGACTGGACTGGATGATTGGTTTAATTTCTTTAAGGTCATGACAAGCTCCGGAAAGCTCCAGTCATGATGCGTCCTGGTGAGTAACACCAAGATTTATGTGGTGATGTTAATTAGATGAAATCACTGTGGAGTTTGTGGAGTTTAAACCCCAGAAATGATTGGGACTGGGTTTTCAATGTGAACCATGAAGACTTGGGGAAATCTTAAGCAACAAAAACGAAGATTAAACCTGCGGTGGTGTTTTACAGGCTAAGACATGCCCCAGCTACGCCCAATGGCTCGGATTTTACATCCCAACATGGATGTGAACATCAGGTGACTGTTTAAGTCATCATAGATTTCTGTCTATGAAAATTTATCTCAATCTATGGCGATTTGTGTCTATGTCGATGTATTAAGATTTATGTAAATTCATGTCAAATTAATATAATTTGACATGTAGATATTGTAATGATTCGTTCATCGCAACTGCCCCGCATTTTCCGATGATCTCGTATGACAATTCCGGGACCATCATACGCATTGATGTTGCCACAACGTAGCGAGTTGTGGTTAGTCTTTGTGGCTGAAAACCCCAAAACCAACTGGCATGTATTGGGATATACCATGATATACCATGATATACCATGATATACCATGATATACCCCATGTTACTATCCAAGCAAAAACCATAGCAGTTTGTCTGGCAACATCATATATGTCGTGACTTCGCGCTCTCGCTGAGAACATACCGTCGTCAAAATCTCAAAGGAGTATCTTAGCTGGTCCCACTCTCAGATCCTTCGTGCCTCTGGCGGCTCTCTCTGGAAGATTGGGAGAGGGTGCACTGTACCCTCTGGCAAACCAACATAACTATGGAAATTGGCCATAGTCATAGTTGATTTACCCACTAATAGCATGGTGATGTTCAACATCTATGTAAACGTTTACCAGGCCGGGTACACTCTGGTGAATATGACATATGATATATATATATATATATTATATATATATATATTATATATATATTATATATATATATATATATTAATACCATGTTCAACCATTTTTACTATTATCAATAGTTCGAATTACCGTTATGACCCTCTGACACTCGAACATGGCTGGAAAATCCCGCAGCGATAGTTCGATGATTTTTCCCAGCGGCGGGGGATGGATCAAAACCATCAACAACCATCAAGCAGCTATGACTGGTACAGCGGAACCGTTAGATAAGGACTTGTTCTTGCAGTAGGTTCGAAACAGTGGTTTCACTGTACCATACTGTACCTATGGTACCAGGCTTTGAACATCGCCATCAGATTTGATTAACAACTTCCATCCCAGCATTTTTTCAGGCAACAACGGCACTTCTGAATTCCGCTCCGGAAAAAGGACGTTTTTTTTAGCTCCACATTAGGGGAGCAAGTTGAAATTCCAATTGAAATATGTTGAAATGAAATGAAATGAACATTGATTACGTATATTCAATATCTTCAACCCAGAAATTTCGCGAGGCATCAATTTTTTTGGTGAATGATAGATATGATAGCCCCACAACGTTTCGGTTTTGAATTCCACATCGTCAACGCTTGAGATGTTGTTGGTTTCACCGCTGGTTTCACCGCTGAAGGCACCAGTGAAAGAGGTGACGAGCGAAAGGATGTCCATGGAAACACCATCAAGAAGGCCGGCGGCGGCAAGAAGGCCGTGACGCTGGTGGATAGTGAATGATAGTGAACCTTAGTGAACTAGTGATTTTTAGATGATTTTACATGATTTAACCACCTAACCACCAAAGAATTGAGATTTCAACATAAAAACAGATGGAACCAATGAAGAATGGATTTGGCGA